>ENA-ORRA01000280-ORRA01000280.1-human-gut-metagenome-genome-assembly--contig:-NODE-280-length-51686-cov-4.319769_pt1 | contig 51686 bp, 41 predicted proteins | sample MGYA00242169_ERZ509122 | MGnify/ENA primary metagenome ERZ509122 (study PRJEB26280, sample SAMEA2338650) | human gut metagenome | biome: human gut; feature: human-associated habitat; material: faeces...
GGATTGATTATGTTTTCTATTCGGAATCGTTGAAAGGTTATGAATGCTATTCTCCGGAAACATCTTATAGCGACCATAATATGGTGGTTTGGAAAGGGACGATGTGATAAAAATTTAAACATCTGAAATGAAAAAAGAGAAAGTCTTTATCATTGGAAACAGATTTGATTTGGATTTAGGTTGGAAAACCAGATATTCGGATTTTGCTGAGAGTTCGTTTAGATGCTAATAGTATGGGAATTTATATCATTCATCATATTTTGATTATCTATTTAATAACAAATAGTATAATTGCAAATTTAATGATTGAGTATTGGTATAGATCACCTATAATATGTTTCATATTTATATCTCTATTATCATGGATGATTTCGGTATTGATTAATCGTTTTCGTTATTCCAAATATATTTTTGGATAGTATATTAATAGGAGAAAAAATAGTATTTTATTATTCTGTATTTAGCGTTAATTTTTCAACATATAATTAGATTGTGATTTATCAACGGATAAAATGATTGAGAGAATGAATGAAAGAATTAAAGGTTATTTTAAATTACTAGTTCGTCTTAACTATCTAAAGACCTTGTATTTTAATTTCAAAATGCTTCCTTTAAAGGATGCTTGTAAATTCCCTTTTTTATTTTTTGGAAAGGTTGAATTTGGAACATTAACAGGCTCTATTGTCATATCTTCTTCTATTAAAACAGGAATGTTTAGATGGGGAGTAATGATTGATGGTTTTACATCGAGCAAAGTATCTTCACATTTTTCACTTGGAAGAAAAGCACGTTTAGAGATTAATGGGAGAGTTGATGTTGGTTGTGGAGTTGTATTTAGAATCTTGGGGGATTTAACACTCAAAAAAAGGAGATATTCGGTTCCCTTTGGAAGTGGAGTTGTATTTAGAATCTTGGGGGATTTAACACTTTTAAATAACTCATTTATAGGTTCGAGAACTGTAGTTGCTTGTAGTCATAAAATATTTCTTGGTGAATTTGTTAGAGTAGCTTTTGGTAATGTGTTAATGGATACGAATCATCATTACATAGTACATGATGGTTGTGTTCACCGTAAGGAAGGTTCTATTATTATTGGAAATCGTTGTTGGATTGGTAATAATAGCCACATTAGTAAAGGATGTGTTTTGCCAAGTAATACAATCGTTGCTGCTAGAAGTTTTGTGGCGAAGGATTATAGAGAATGTGGCGAGTATTGTTTATTAGTTGGCAGTCCTGCAAAAATGAAACAGACTGACGTAAGGCGTCTATATGATTTGAAGCTTGAACAAGCAATACAGAACTATTTCGATTTACACGAAAATGAGGAAACATATTGTTTGTCAAATGATGAGATAGGAATAATTTAATATATTAAAAAATCGAATGGCAAATGGAGTTTTTTCTTCTTTAATATGGAAGTTCCTTAATGGAGGGACAGCGCAAGTAATCCAGTTAGTGGTTTCAATAATCGTTGCACGATTGTTGATGCCTGAAGATTTTGGAATTGTCGCATTGTTGCTTGTTTTTACATCCATTGCTACTGTTTTTGTTCAGTCAGGTTTAGGGACAGCCTTGGTTCAACGAAAAGAGATAACACAAATTGAGTTATCTTCTGTTTTTTATTATACATTTTCTATAGCATCCTTTTTATATGTAGTCCTTTTTTTCTTGGCTCCTTATGTAGAAAATTTCTATGAGGCAGAAGGAATAACTCTCTATTTACGTGTTTTGGCTTTGGTTTTATTTCCTGGTAGCTACAATACGATTCAAAATGCCTTACTTGCCAGAAGAATGCTTTGGAAGGCTCAATGTGTATGTAATATAATTAGTATATCTTTGTCTGGGTGTTTAGGTATTTTGATGGCGTACAAGGGAACAGGGGCTTGGGCGATAATTCTCCAACAATTGTCTTATCAAATATTAATCTGTATTACATTGGCATTTGTTATTCGGTGGAGACCCTCTTTCCTGCTATCTGTTAGACAAACATTACCCCTTTTTAAGTATGGATTTAATTTACTTGTTGCTAATATAGTAGATACTATCTATCACAATTTAGAGAACCTAATTATAGGTAAAAAGTATCCTTCAGAAGTATTGGCTTTTTTTACTAAAGGGAAAATGTTTCCTTTAATCATAACAAATAATGTGGATGGAGCTTTGCAGTCGGTTATGTTGCCAGTGCTTTCATCAAAACAAGATTCTAAATCAGAATTAAAAGCTATGCTTCGTAAATCAATTGCTACGAGTACTATGGTTCTCTTTGGGGGATTGACTACGCTTGCTTTATGCGCTGATGCCTTGATAAATATTCTTCTCGGTGAAAACTGGTCTGAAGCTGTCCCATTTTTACAATGGTATTGTTTGATTGGTATGATGGCCCCTTTGCAGACATCTTCAGCGCAGGCTATAAATGCATCATGTCTATCAGGCATTTATTTGAAAATAATGTCGTTTAAACGTACGATAGGGCTAATCTTATTAGTTACTTTTACAGTGCTTTTTGAAAGTGTTTTCGCAATTGTTATTGCTGCGTTTTTAGTTGGTGTTATTGCTGTTTTTATTCATATGTGGTACAATTTAAAACTCTTTAGATATACTTTCTATGAGCAAAGTTCTGATGTGATAAAAAATATTATAGCTACTATAGTTGTCTTATTTTCCTATCTATGTGTAAAAAGTTTTTTACCTTCAAATCCATATATGGAAATGTTAATGGTAGGTTCAGGCTCAATGGTAGTATATTTATTTATTTTATTCCTGCTAAAGAGTAGTGAATTGAAATATGTGATGGGCAGAGTTTTAAAAAATAATGAAGAGTAAATACATTTCTTATATATTATTGTGGCTTAATAAAATTTATCTTTATTAAATTTAATGTGTATAATTACAGATAGATAATATGTAATTTATGGATAAAAAAAAGATCTTGTTTACGATACAATGGTATCCGTCATTGAAATCTGCGAATGTGTTGTGTGATGAAGAGGTGATAAATGAATTGAAAAAGAATGATAATTATGAGATACATTTATTAGTTCCACAAGCATATAGTCAAAAAAGCTTTGAGGTCATTGATGGGGTATATATCCATCGGTTTAAGCGAAATAAATTTTGGACATTGGTGACATGGGCAAAAATGAATTCAAACAACATGATTAGTTCATGGATTTTAAAACTGCAACGAATTGTTTTACGTATTCGTCAGTTTGTGTATATTCCAATCTATCCAATAGATGAATTATCATTTGTTCATCTTTTTGCAAATAAAGCAATTAAACTACATGAAAAAATAGGTTTTGATATGGTGGTTTCAGAGCATAGTGGTGTTGAGACACTTCTTGCCGGATATTATTTGAAGAAAAACTATCCTAATGTTAAATATTTACCGATATTATGGGATCCTATATTAGGGAAAAAATATGCACGTTATCTTCCTCTAAAGTATGCACATAGAAAACTAAAGGATTTTGAGAGTTCAATACTTTATGTGGCTGATTTTGTTGTATCAATGACTTCTCATCAACAAATCCTAAAAAAATATTTTGATGATAATTTTTTATTCTCGAAATTCAGATTCTTGGATTTACCCAAATTGAGTAGACCGGTTTTACGAACCAAAGATCGTGTTTATACAAAATCGAATAGTCTTAATTTTGTATATGCGGGAATTATATCATTACCAGATCGGGATCCATACCAATTATTGGAATCTTTGGATGAGTTAGGTGATAAGGATATTAATGTGTCAATTTTTACGGCACGCGATGTTGATAAATTTAACAAAAGAAAAAAATATAAGAATATAGAGGTTACATATTATAATTATATCGAAAGAGATAAATTATTATCAGTTTATGAAAGTGCTGATTTTTTTATCAATTTGGGTGATTCATATTCAAATATGTTACCTAGTAAGATATTTGAATATATGTCGTACGGAAAACCTATCATTTCAACATATCTTACAGAAGATGACTGTACGATTAATTATCTTCAACGGTATCCTTTATGTTTCTTGTTTAATCAGAATCACCCTCAGCCAGTAGAGGAGTTGAAACAATTTATTAATAATAACAAGGGCGTTAGGATGAATTATGATAAAGTCAGAGAATTATTCCCTCATAATTCACCTAAACAATATGTGGATCTTATAATTGAATTATTGAATTTATGAAAATAAGCGTTATTATTCCAACATATAATCGTATTAGCTCTATACAAAGGACTTTTGAGTATATTGTTAAATCAGATACTTTTCCTGATGAAGTAATAGTTGTTGACCAAACTCAAAATCCTGATTTAGCAGATAGTATCAAACGATTGTGTGATATTCAAATATTTCCTGTAAATTACATATGGCGTTCTGAGCCATCTTTAACCAAGGCAAGAAATGTAGGGATAGCCTATGCGAATAACGACATTCTTGTATTCATGGATGATGATGTGGATGTTAAAAATGATACATTTACCAATGTCAAGTCCTTGTTTTCAGACCATACTATAGCTATGGTTGCTGGTTACGATGGGTTACCTCCTGCTAAAAATGCCTATCTTAGTTATCTTTTTAATAAATCGAATTATAGGAAAAGGCATATAGGACATGTTACTTCTGGTATTTATGGAAGGTTCCCTATTACAGATGGGCATAACGATTTTCCTGTTAATGTATCTACTGAATGGGCCATGGGGTATTTCTTTGTTGTAAGAAAGGACCTTGTTCAAAAGTGGAATCTTCAGTTTGATGAAAAGTTACAATATTATGCTTACGCAGAAGATTTAGATTTTTCCCATCTGTATTTTGAACATGCCAAACGTGAAGGACTTAAGTGTTTGTATAGCCTTAAATGTGCTGTTATGCATAACGTGTCCAAAGAATATCGAACACCTAAACGAGCACTCTGCTTTATGTCTGTGGTACATAGAGAATATATCCGTTATAAGCATTTTGGAGGGTCTAAATATTTTTATTCTTCTTTATGGAGTAGTATGGGGGATGTTCTTGCTCGTATTGTTCATCATGAGCCAGTAAAAGATATATTGGATGCTCTCCATTTTTTGTTTAAGTACCGAGATGATATAAGGAAAGGTATTTTCCATTATGAACTGTTTATGAATGATTAGTATGAAGATAGGAATTATTACTTTTCACAGAGCAGAAAATTATGGCTCTGTTTTACAGGCTTATGCACTTAATCTTTATATTAGAATGATTATTCCAGATGCAGAAGTCGAAGAGGTGGATTATGAAAGCGAAGCTCAACATAAACTTTATCGTATCTTTACCATGCCGAAATCTATTTTAGGTTTTGCTAGATTTGTGCATACTTTGTGTAACTATAGGGCTCTTGCATGTAAGAAGAAAAAATTTGCTGATTTTGTAGATAAATATATTCCGCTGAGCGATATTCATGGTAATATTACAGAGAAGGAGCTAAGATATTATGCAACAAAATATGATTTTTTAATTTGTGGTAGTGACCAAATTTGGAATATACGTTGTGCGGATTCTAATGAATTTTACTTTTTGTCTTTTGCTACAGAGAAAACTAAAAAAATAGCATATGCTCCCTCTTTAGGTTTGTCTAATTTTAATAGGAATGAAGAAGAGCTGCTTAAGACAAGATTATCATCATTTGATTATTTATCTACACGAGAATCTATGGGGGCACAAATTATATCTCGCTTGGTGAATAAAAATGTAGAGGTGGTATGTGATCCTGTTTTACTTTTTTCGGCTTCTCAATGGAGACAATTGACTTCAGGTGTTAGTCCTATTAAAGAACCATACATATTATGCTATTTTATTGGTGATATAAAGGGGATGCGTCAATATGTAAAAAGAGTAAAACAAGAAACAGGTATAACCAAGATTATTGTAATTGTTAAGAACTTGCGTGATATCAAATCGAGGTACACTACAAAATTTGATACAGGTCCTATTGAATTTCTTAATTTGATAGAGCATGCTTCTTATGTTATAACGGATTCTTTTCACGCTACTTGTTTTTCATTGTTGTTCCATACCAAATTTTGGGTATTTGTAGAATCAAATTCTATGTCTAAACCCAATAGTAGAATTTATAATATTCTTAAAATTGCGGATTGTCAAGAAAGGATACTCACTGATGAGACTGTGAATCGGGTGGATGTGGATGCAGATATCGATTTTTCTGTATCTGATACTAATATTGAATCTTATTCTTTACTGTCTAAAAAATATTTAGATAAGGCCTTATTATGATCTCAGTTTATGATTCAATAGATAAGTGTTGTGGTTGTGGTGCATGCGCTCAGATTTGTGCTCATAAAGCAATTACGATGATGGATGACGAGTATGGATTTCGTTATCCAGTAATAGAACAATCTTTGTGTGTTGATTGCGAACTTTGTCAGAAAGTATGTAATTATCAACCTGTGGATAAAAAAAGTCCAATAGTAACGTTTGTTGCTCAGCGTAAATCTAAAGAGATTTTTAAATCTGCTTCAGGAGGTGTTTTTGCTGAATTGGCAACAAAGGTTATTGAACAAGGCGGAGTTGTTTATGGCTGTATTTTTGTACGTCAGAATGGTGTTTTGCGTCCTATTATAGCCGAAGCAACAACAATAGCTGATGTTGAGCCTATGTTGGGTTCAAAGTATGTTCAAAGTGATACATATGATAGTTATAAAAAGGTGAAGAACCGTCTGAAGAAGGGTCAAATGGTTTTGTATTCGGGGGTACCTTGCCAAGTGGCTGGCTTGAAGGGGTTTCTTCGTAAGGATTATGATAATCTGTTGACATTGGATATAATATGTCATGGGACTCCTAATGAACGTTTTTTTCAATCGTATATTTCTGATTTAGAAAGTAAAATTCGTGGTACTATTACAAAATTTAATTTCCGAGGAAAGATCAAAGGTTGGGGTGACTTTGCATATACATATACATATACAGACATAAAGGGTAATGAATATAACGCATGGGGATGTTTAGAAGATTCGGTTTATTATAAGATGTTTTTAGCTTCGTCTATCTATCGTGAGTCTTGTTATCATTGTCCTTTTGCCTCCATACATCGTTCTTCTGATATTACTATAGGAGATTGTTGGGGGATTGATGTAGAACATCCTGAATATGATACAAAACAGGGTGGTGTGTTTGATTTTAAGAAAGGAATCTCTTGTGTATTAGTTAATACAGAACAGGGTTCAAATTTTATAGAAACTAATGACAGTGGATTGGTATTATCCCGAATATCACTTGACAGTGTGGTAAGGTATAATCATCAATTGAGCAGACCGTCTTATGATTCTCCTTATAGAAAGGAATACTATCAAGCTTTTCTTCAGGGGAAATATAGCGGATTAAAGAAAAAGTATTATCAATTAGAGTGGAAACAGATTTTGAAATCAAAAATATATAAGATGATTCTTGATGGGTTGATTCATCTCATACATATTGTTAAGAAGTAGAATCATAGGAGAAAGATATGTTTTATTTAGAATACCAAAATGATACAAAGTAGTTCTTTAGATCGATTATTATTTAAATTATTTGTTTTTACGTTACCGTTAGGACGTTTTATTGAATTACCATTTGGTGATTTTTATGCGAAAGTTGTACCTCAGTTTAGTACCTCAGTGACGTTTGTAGGTATTGTTTTGTTGTTGTTGAAGCAAGTTAAATTAGTTGATTTCAATGTCCGTCCTTTTGTAAAGTTTTGGTATTTTTCTGTTATTTACACGCTTTTAGCCAGTACATTATTGATTATTATGTATTGTGCAGGGTGGGCTGATGATATTGATTTTGTTGCCTGGAATTTAGAGATGCCTTATAGAGCAATAATGAGGGATATTATCTTTTGGGCTTGTAGTATGATGGCTCTATTATATAGTTATTATAATTTGTCTTATGTTGTCCGATTTGAACAACTGTATCGTGTTTTTGAATGGAGTATACTCGCAATTCTATTTGTAGGGCTTTTACAGTATGGGGCTTTGAATGGTAATGGATTTTGTATGTTACTTCATAGTGGCTTGGGTTCTGTATTTAAACTGGTGGATTTGTCAAACATGGCCATATTGGATAGAGGTATTTGTTTTTGGGGGTCTGAAGTTTCCAGCGCATCTGGTTATTGTATGTTTATCCTGCCTTTTTCTATTGTAGTGTTCTTTAATTCAAAAAATGGAAAGAAAATTCGTTTTGGATTATATACAATCTTATTTTTGTATTTGTTGTTAACTTCTGGAAGTTCATCAACTCTAATAACAACTTTGGTTGTTATAGGTTGTACTATTGTCTATCTATTAAACAAAACTATTAAAAAGTGGGTGTATTATTCTTCATTTTTCGTGGGTTTCTTTATTGTAGTATTATATACTCTTGACCTAAATGTTGATACACAAAGTGCCTCTTCTGATAAAGACTCTATAGAGTATATTTTGTTAGGGAAATTGGTTGATAAAGAGAACGGAAGTACGGCTATGCGTGTTTCTACCGTTTGTAATGATATGAAAATCTTTTTATCGTATCCATTAACAGGAATTGGAAATGGGTGCCAGGGTTATTTTTATAATAATAATATACCATTATGGACAAGATTCGCAGAAGAGGTACAACGTTCATTAAATTATGAGTCGGGAAGTATTTCCAATGGTGGAGGTAATTTTTTTGCAAGTTATATTTCAGGTTATGGTTTAATAGGTATTATTGTGTTATTTCTATTGATAAGGCAATATCAGATACGCCTTAAAAAATCAGTGGTTAACTATAATATTGTGGCTGAATTTACATTTGCAACATGTATCATTGTATTTCTACTTGTGGGATGGTATGTACAAACGATTGAGGATAATAAATTGATGTTTATGTTAGCATTAGGGTGTGTTCCATATAAGAATCTATTAAATAAATAGTATATGATTGTTTCTTTTTTTACAAATTATGTCAATCATCATCAAATTCCTTTGGCGGATGAATTGTATCGTATATTAGGGGATGATTATTATTATATAGCCACTTGTGATACTCAAGAGTTGGTGAAGGCTATGAGTGGATATTCAGAGATTGAAAGACCTTATATTATTCGTTCCTATGCAAATGAGATTGCAAAGAAAAAAGCATTTGATCTTGCAAAGCAATCGGATGTAATGATTTATGGCACTCCAGAGTGTTTGCCTTATGTGAAAGCAAGATACAAAAGTGCACGTGATAAGTTAACTTTTGAAGTGGGAGAAAGATGGCTAAAAAAGGGATTTTTAAATTTTCTTTCCCCCAAATTATTACGCTATAAATGGTTGTATCATACTATTTGTCCCAAAGAACGTACGTTTCGCCTTTGTGCAAGTGCTTATGCTTCTCATGATGAGCATTTGATGTTATCCTATAAAGACAAGTGTTTCAAATGGGGGTATTTTACATCTGTTCCGGATGTAAATATGGAGAATATTACATCTTTAAAACAAACGACTTCCACTTTAAAGATCTTGTGGGTAGCAAGATTTTTAAAGTGGAAGCATCCGGAGCAGATGCTTCAACTTGCTTTGCGATTGCAAAGTGCTCATATCGATTTTAAAATTGATATGATTGGGGAAGGACCTCTTTGGAAATCGATTAATAATGACATTACAAAACTAAAATTGCAGCGTAGTGTTCATTTGTTGGGTGTTATGCCGAATAAAGAGGTTATACAAAAAATGTGTGAATATCATATCTTTTGTTTTACAAGTGACAGACATGAGGGGTGGGGAGCTGTTCTAAACGAGGCTATGTCAGCTGGATGTTGTCCGGTTGCTTGTAAGGCAATTGGAAGTGCTCCTTTTTTAATTAAACATGGGGAAAATGGATTGTTGTATGATGATACGCTTGCTGATGATTTATCAAGTAAAATAGAATGGCTGGCAACGCATAGAACGGAGTGTGAAAGTATGGGAGTTCGTGCCTATGAAACGATGAGAAATGAATGGAATCCTAAAGTAGCAGCCGAGCGATTGGTTGATTTTTGTAAGTCTTTCTATGAAGGTGATTTATGTCAATATGCTATAGGACCTATGTCAAAGGCCGATATATTATAAAGATTATGGTATGAAAAAGGTTCTTGTTCAAGTTAGTTCCTCTTTAAATTGTGGTGCTCCAGGAAGAATAGTAGAACAAATAGGTCTTCTTGCGCAAAAGAGTGGATGGGATTGTTATGTCGTTCATGGACTAAAATATTCGAATCCGAGTAAATTGAAAACAATACCTGTTGAATCATCTTGGGGGGAAAAGGTACATACGGTTCGATCATTGTTGTTAGATAATCATGGGTTAAATTCAATCTCTGCTACAAAAAAATTAATAGAAAAGCTTCGCTTGATAAAACCTAACATAGTTCATATTCATAACCTACATGGCTATTTTTTGAACTACATGGTATTGTTTGATTATCTAAAGGAAATAAATGTCCCAATTGTTTGGACGCTACACGATTGCTGGGCGTTTACGGGGCATTGTGCTCATTTTGACTTTATTGGTTGTGATAAATGGAAATATGGTTGTGAGAACTGCACTGCTAAAAAAACATATCCAAGGTCTTTCTTCCTAAGCCAATCATCAAGAAACTATCAAGTTAAAAAAGAGTGCTTTACAGGGATTGAGCATCATATAACATTAGTACCTGTAAGTAATTGGATAGAAAGTTTTCTTCAGGATTCTTTTTTGAAGAATTGTAAAGTTCATACCATTCATAATGGTGTAGATATAACTTTGTTTAGACCATGTTCAGAAGAAGAGAAAACGAGGTTATTAGAAAAACATCAGTTGGAAGGAAAATTTGTAGTATTGGGATGTGCTGCCCCTTGGCATGAAAGAAAAGGATATAGTGATTTCTATAAATTGCGTGAATCTCTGCCAATGAATGTGGCCCTTATTATGGTAGGGCTGAATCCAAAACAAAAGGTACAGGCAGAGAAAGCTGGTATAATCGGGATAATGCGCACAGAAAGCCAAACAGAGTTGGCGGGTTATTATTCAATAGCAGACGTTTTTATAAATCCCACGTATGAAGATAATTTCCCAACAACTAATTTGGAGGCCTTGGCATGTGGGACTCCTGTGATAACCTATCAAACAGGAGGAAGCCCAGAAGCGATCGATGAGCATACTGGTTTAGTGATACCAAGAGGTGATGTATTAGCTTTAAAGGAAGCAATTCTTACGATTCATAGCGTAGGTAAGCTGCATTTTATTACGGCATGTAGAGAAAGGGCTGTTCGTCTGTATAACAAGCAGGAACGTTTTGAAGAGTATATCAGATTATATGAACACCTTTTAAACGGAAAGGTCTCTTAGTATGAAAATCTTAATAGTTACTCAATATTACTATCCAGAGCAGTTTCAAATCAATGATATAGCTCCTGAGTTGGTGAAACGTGGTCATGAGGTAACGGTTCTTTGTGGTGTCCCTAATTATCCGAAAGGGGTCGTGTTTGAAGGGTATAAGACAAAGGAAGAACGTCAAGAAAAAGAACAAATCTATTTCCAGCAGACTGGCGTACGGATTGTACATGTGGATCAGATACCGCGAGGACGAAATCCATTAAGTTTATTATTAAACTACGGGAGTTTTGTTAGAAATAGCAGGAAGGTGGTTAAAAGTTTATCTGCTGATTTTGAAGTGGTGTTAGGTTATCAGTTGTCTCCTATTACGAGTATGTATGCTGCTATGGAATACAAGAAGCGGTATGGGGCTCCTATTTTGTATTATACATTAGATCTATGGCCCGTATCGGCAGAGTCAATGCTTAAAAGTAAAAAAAATCCTTTCTATCGAATGGTGGTAAAGATGAGTCAAAGGATTTATCAGGCAGCGGATTGTATCTTGGTTACTTCACGTCCTTTTATGGATTATCTGCATAGGGTGAATGGTGTTGCTCTTGAGAAAATGAGCTATTTGCCTCAGCATGCCGGTGTAGAGATGTTGGAAATGGATCTGGATGCAGAGGAGAATGGAATCGCTGATTTTCTGTTTGCAGGGAATTTGGGAAAAGGCCAACGGTTGGATGTGATCATAAATGCAGCATCAGAACTGGGGGCAAGAAAAGATTATAAGGTTCATTTTGTTGGAGATGGCAGAATGAGAACAAAGCTTGAGCAGATGGTTGCGGAGAAGGGGCTACAGAATAATTTTGTTTTCTATGGTAATCAGAAACGCCAAGATATGCCTTCTTTTTACAAAAAAGCGGACGCTCTGCTTATAACTCTTCGTGGAAATAATGAGGTGGGAGATACAATGCCTGGAAAGTTACAGATGTATATGACAACAGGTAAACCAATTTTGGGGGCTATTAATGGTGCCGCTCAAGAGGTGATAAGGCAATCTAATTGTGGAAGCTGTGTTAATGCCGGTGATTATAAAGGGCTGGCTGAATTGATGAAACGGTTTATAGAACATTCGGAGGAATATAAAGAACAGCATGTTGGAAGAAATGCAAGAATTTACTTCAAAGAAAATTTTACTTTGGAAAAGTATATGGATGGACTTTGTGGAGAACTGGAAAGAATAATTAAACAGAAATAAAGGGGGCAATGAAGTTGAAAAAATTAATAAATGGCAAGGCTTTATATGTGACAGCAGATAGGATTTGGGTGGCACAAGGAATGACGTTTTTTGCCATAGATTATACAGGTAAACGGGTAAGCCGAAAATATACGGTTGGTTCACTGAAGGATCGGGTTCTTAGTTGCCATCGGCTTTTGGGACAATTGCTTCGAGTAGGATTACATCACCTGCTTCCTTTAAGGAACGGTAATATATTGGTTACAGCAAAACGTAAGACATACATCTTTGATAAAGAAGGACGTGTAGTGAATATTTGGACGGGTTATCAAGGTAACAAACCTGGACATCAAGGGGTTTGTGTGACTCCGGATGGTACGATATTTTTTGCTGAATATTTGCTTAATACAAACAGGGATCATAAAATCAATCTTTATCGGTCAACGGATAATGGGATGAGTTTTCAGATTGTGAAAACTTGGCTGGAAGGAGATATCCGTCATCTGCATTTTGTAAAATGGGATGCGTATGAAAAATGTTTATGGCTTGGGACGGGTGATTATGGAGAGAATGATCAGGAGAATCGTTTATATAAGAGCATGGATAATGGTGACACATGGGAACTTGTAGGTCAATATGGGCAAGATTGGAGGGCTATAGGTGTTTGTTTTACTAAAGATGCTTTGTTGTGGGGGACAGATGCCGGTTCATGTCCAGACACGGTTCATTTTGTACGTATGGATCGAAAAACTCGAAAGTTGGAAATTTTAGCTGATTTTGAGGGGCCTTGTCATGGGTGTGCTTCTTATAAAGATGGAAGGTCATTCTTTTCTACCGGAGTGGAAGGAGGTGAAAATGAGAGAGATCGTTATGCGCGGCTAAAGGAGTATAGGGATGGTAAGATTGTGGATTTATGGAAATTGAAAAAAGATATTTGGCCTTTGATTTTACAATATGGTGTGATGCGGTTTCCAGTGGGAACAGATTTGTGTGATAGAGTGGTTTTTACAACTATGGGGCTTAAAGGATATGGTGAAACTGTAATGATAGAGGAACAATGAGAAAAGTTTTAATATTGGATGGTGGAGCTACACATGCTGTTGCTATGGCTGAATGTTTGAAACAGAGTGGTTATTCTGTTTCGACAATGTGTTCAAGCAAAAGTGAATATGGTTATCATACGAAGTTTGCGGATGAACATATTCTGGGGCCTGACAGCCATGAAAAGGAGTATGCCTCTTGGATGATAAACTTCTTGAAAAAACATCGTTATGATGTATTGATTCCGACATCTGATACAGCTGCAGAGTTTATGAGTCACTATAAAAATGAGTTACTTGAACTTACCGGTGTTTTAATACCGGATAAAACTGTTTTCGATAGTGGTTATGATAAAAATAAACTGATGAAGGTTTGTCGGGAGAATGGATTTCCGCATCCTTTAACTATTGATCTTTCCGGTATTAAAGATTTTGATAATAATGAATTAGTGGATTTTCCTTATCCTGCTTTGCTAAAACCTAATTTAACAAGTGGTGGTCGTGGCATGACATTAATCAATTCTTTTGAGGATTTGAAAGTTGTTTATCCTGCTATTCATGAACAGTATGGTGGGTGTCATCTGCAACAGTTCATAAAAGAAGGGGGTAGACAGGTGAAAGTCCAGATTATGACTGATTCTTTTGGAAATGTAGCTTATTCTTCTGTGATCTGGAAACAACGTTATTATCCGGTGAAAGGTGGAAGCAGTTGTTGTAATATTACAATTGATGATCCTGAAATTGTTAAGATTTGTGGTGAGGTCCTGAAACGAATAGGGTGGATTGGATTTGCAGATTTTGACTTGATTGAAGATCCAGATAAGAAACAGTTGCTTATAATGGAAATAAATCCCCGTATTCCGGCTTGTGTGCGTTCTGCTTTTAAGTCTGGAATGGACTATGCTACAATGATTGCTGATATGACTGTAGGGCAACCGTTGAGACATTATGTCTATGAACCGGGCAAGAGGTTGAGACATTTGGGATTTGAGATGTTGTGGTTTTTGAAATCTTCGGATCGATTCAAGGCTAAGCCTTCTTGGTTTAGTTTTTTGGGAAAGGATTTGTATTATCAGGATTGGGTATGTGGTGATTTTTCTTCTTTTTTTTGGGGTACATGGGGAAACTTCAAAAAGCAGCTTGATCCTGAGTTTAGAAAAGCTAAAGCGGGGGTGAAAGTTTGATTTTTCCATCTATAAATAAGTTTATTTCAATATGTTATACAAAATTGTCAAACGTGTTTTTGATTTTATCTGTGCCTTGATAGGGATTGTCGGTACGTCTCCTTTATGGATAATAGGTGTTGTGGGCATCTTGTTATCGGATTGGGGACCTGTCTTTTATATAGCAACACGTATAGGAAAGAATAATAAACCTTTTAAAATGTATAAATTCCGTTCGATGAGAGTGGCTAAGGCTGCGACAGAGGTTTCGTTGCGTCCGGATGAAGATCGGATTTTTCCATTTGGCCATTTTATTCGTAAGGTGAAGATTGATGAGTTACCTCAGTTGTTGAATATTTTGAATGGTACTATGTCGATTGTCGGGCCTCGTCCTGTTGCACAAGATCAGTTTGAAATGTTTCGTTACGGGAAATGGAATGAGGCGGCCAAGGTCCCCGTGGGACTGAGTGGCCCGGCTGCTCTCTATGACTTTATCTATGGTGACCAGATTACGGATGAGAAGGAATACATGGAGAAAGTCTATCCTACACGTCGTGAATTGGAATATACATACGTGCAAAAAGCTGGTATCTTTTACGATTTGAAGATGATTGTTTATACGGTCATCTGTATTATCTATGCTCTTTTGGGAAAGGAATGTACATGGATATTGAAGGAGTTGGTAGAGGACGCAAAGGAAACGATGGATAAATGAAACATAAAATACAAGAGTTATGAAATTTCTTTTAGTTGTAGCACATCCTGATGACGAGGTGTTGGGTGCTGGTGCATCTATCTATAAATGGTCGCACGAGGGAAACATTGTGGATGTGGCCATTATGAGCACGGAAGCAAAGGCCCGTGCTTTCAGGCCTGAAGACAAGGAACTGGATGATGATTTGAATGCATCTGCGAATTTTTTAGGTATAAATAAGAAGTTTGAAGCAACTTTTCCTAATATAGAGATGAATACGGTACCGCATTTGAAATTGGTACAGTTTATAGAAAGTGCTATTCGGGAGAGTGAGCCGGACATTATTATTACGCATCATCCGGCAGACACTAATAATGACCATCTTCAAACTTCGATGGCTTGTCAGGAAGCGATACGCTTGTTTCAGCGTCAACCTACAGTAAAGCGTGTGAAGGAGTTCTGGTATATGGAAGTGCCTTCCTGTACCGAATGGGCAATCAATGAGGCGATGAACCTGTTTCGTCCGAACTGTTATGTGGAGGTCGAAAGAGAAGGAGTCGAAGCCAAATGTAAAGCTCTTGCCATGTACAGAGGGGTGATGCGTCCTTATCCGCATCCTCGCAGTGACGAGTATATCACCGGATTGGCTACGATTCGTGGAAGCCAGTGGGGGTGCAATTATGCAGAAGCATTTCAGGTGGGTTTAAGAAAATATTGAACGGAATGCCTAAGATTAAAGATATTCGAACAGACAATAGATTATTTTCCAATTAATTCATATATAGTATGTCAGTATTCAAAGACAAAACCCTCCTGATCACCGGAGGTACCGGCTCTTTTGGTAATGCCGTCCTTCGGCGTTTCTTGGATTCAGATATCAAGGAAATCCGAATCTTTAGCCGTGATGAGAAGAAGCAAGACGATATGCGTCACGCTTTACAAAATCCTAAAGTAAAATTTTATATAGGGAATGTGCGTAATAAGACATCTGTGGATGTGGCGATGCGGGGTGTGGACTATGTGTTCTCGGCTGCGGCCTTGAAACAAGTTCCCAGTTGCGAGTTCTTTCCGATGGAAGCGACCCGTACGAATGTGGAAGGGACGGAGAACGTGCTGCTTTCCGCGATCGAGCATGGCGTGAAGAATGTGGTGGTCCTTTCTACGGATAAAGCCGCTTATCCGATCAATGCGATGGGGATCTCCAAGGCGTTGATGGAAAAGGTGGCGATCGCCAAAGGACGTGAGCTGGGCGAAGGGGCGCAGACGACGATCTGCTGCACGCGCTACGGCAATGTGATGGCGAGCCGGGGTTCTGTGATCCCTCTCTGGGTGGAACAGATGGAACAGGGTAAACCGATCACGGTTACCGATCCGGAGATGACGCGCTTCATGATGACGCTGGATGATGCGGTCGACCTGGTGGTCTATGCCTTTACACATGGGCATAACGGTGACCTGTTCGTGCAGAAAGCACCGGCAGCCACTCTGTCTGTCCTTGCACAGGCGTTGAAAGAGACCTACGCGCAGATCGATCCGAAGTACCAGGATACGGAGGTGAAGGTGATCGGCACACGTCATGGAGAAAAACTGTTTGAAACCCTTGTGACACGCGAGGAGATGGCGAAAGCGATCGATATGGGCGACTATTACCGCATCCCTTGCGATACGCGCGACTTGAACTACGACAAGTACTTTACCGAAGGAAGCGAATGCCTGTCCAAGATCGAGGACTATCATAGCCATAACACGACTCGTCTGGATGTCGAAGGAATGAAAAAACTGTTACTCCGCCTACGTTTTATTCAGGAAGACCTCGGATTGATCGAACGGGCAAAACCGAGAGAAATCAGAAGCGAATAATTTTAGATAGGAAGTGAGGGTATTGTTTGTCTGAAAAATAAATCTATCTTTGTATATAGATTTGTAATTGATAAAGAGTATAAGTATGGAAACTACGGCATTTAATCCTGTACAACAACATTTGTTGAAATTGTTCGCTTTTGATGGTTCGGAAGAGAAGCTGTTGGAAGTGAAAGAGGTCCTGACCAAGTATTTCTCACAAAAACTGGACAAGCGTCTGAATGAACTTTGGGACTCAGGGGTTTTGAATCAGGATAAGTTGGATGAATTAAGAACAAAACATCTTCGAACGGATTTGAAATGAGTAAAATCGTTTTGGATACAAACAGTTTGATTCAAAGTCTTCCAAGTAGAAGCCGTTATCATCGGATATGGCTATCCTTTCTGGATGGAACAAACGAATTGTGCGTATCGGGAGAGATCCTGAACGAATATGAAGAAATTTTAGAACGATTGGTCGGTAAAGAGGTTGCCAAGCTGACCTTAGACGTTATATTGAATAATCCGTATACTTGTTTCCTTACTCCTTACTATAAATTTAATTTAATAAAATCTGATCCGGATGATAATAAATTCGTAGATTGTGCAGTTATTGCAAATGCGAAGTTCATAGTGACGGAGGATCGGCATTTTGATGTATTGAAAGAATGCCCGTTTCCTAAAATAGAAGTCATCGGATTGGATCTCTTTCTACAATCTTTGTAAATAGAAATCAGAATGAATATATTAGTAACCGGTGCCAAAGGCTTCATCGGTCGGAATCTTGTATCCCAACTTCATAATATCCAGTCGGGAAAGGCTCGCAATTATCCTGTTTCAGGGACTGAACTGAAAGTCTTCGAATATGATACGGACAGCGACCCGGCCGAATTGGACGTCTATTGCAAGAATGCCGATTTTGTCTTTAACCTGGCCGGGGTGAACCGTCCGAAAGACCAGTCGGAGTTTATGAAGGGGAATTTCGGTTTCGCTTCTCTCTTGTTGGATACGCTGAAGAAACACGGCAATACCTGTCCGGTGATGATCTCGTCGTCTACGCAGGCGGCGCTGGACAATCCGTATGGCGAGTCGAAGCGGGCAGGAGAGAACCTTCTGTTCGAGTATGCCGAAGAGACGGGTGCGAGAGTCCTGGTCTATCGTTTTCCGAATGTGTTCGGGAAATGGTGCCGCCCGAACTATAACAGTGCAGTGGCGACTTTCTGTAACAATATCGCGAACGACCTGCCTATCCAGGTGAATGATCCGAAGGTGGTGATGAACCTTGTCTATGTGGATGATGTGGTCGACGAGCTGATCGCCGCCTTGTCGGGAGGTGAACACCGCGAAGGGAACTATTGTGCCGTTCCGGTGGTCCATACGATAACGCTGGGCGGGATTGTCGACTTGCTTTATTCTTTCAAGGAGATGCCGGGTAACCTCGCGGTTCCCGATTTGGGTGATCCTTTCACGAAGAAGCTCTATTCGACCTATCTGTCTTATCTTCCGAAAGAGAAGTTCATCTATCCGGTACAGATGAAGACGGACGACCGGGGGAGCTTCACTGAGATCATCCGCACGCCGGATAGAGGCCAGTTCTCGGTGAACATCTCTAAGCCGGGCGTAACCAAGGGACAGCATTGGCATCACACCAAGAATGAAAAATTTGTGGTGGTGAGTGGTCACGGTCTGATCCGGTTGCGTAAGATCGGGACGGACGAGGTGATCGACTTCGAGGTCAGCGGCGAGAAGATCGAAGTGGTGGAAATGATCCCCGGATACACCCACAACATCATCAACCTTTCGGACACCGAAGAACTGGTGACTTTCATGTGGGCCAACGAACCGTTCGATCCGAACCATCCGGATACTTATTTTGAAGAAGTGTAAAAACAGGAAATCATGAGCAAACTAAAATTAATGACTATAATCGGTACGCGTCCGGAAATCATCCGGTTGGCTGCCGTGATAAAGCGTTGTGATCGATATTTCGATCAAATCCTGGTGCATACCGGGCAGAACTACGATTATACATTGAACCAGGTGTTTTTTGACGATCTGGGGCTTCGTGCTCCGAACTATTATCTGGATGCGGTAGGCAAGGACCTGGGAGAAACGATCGGCAATATCATCGCCAAGTCATACCAGTTGATGGTCGAGGTGAAGCCTGATGCGGTCCTGGTGCTTGGCGATACGAACTCCTGCCTTTCGGTGATCGGAGCGAAGCGCTTGCATATCCCGATCTTCCACATGGAAGCCGGTAACCGCTGCTTCGACGAATGTCTTCCGGAAGAGACCAACCGCCGTATCGTGGATGTGACGGCCGATGTCAACATGTGTTATTCCGAACATGCACGCCGGTATCTGAATGCCGCCGGAACACCGAGAGAGCGTACCTATGTCGTCGGCTCGCCGATGGCGGAGGTATTGCACGATAACCTGGAACAGATCAAGGCGAGCGATATCCTCGAACGTTTGGGGTTGGAGAAAGGCAAGTATATCCTGCTTTCCGCCCATCGTGAAGAGAATATCGATACGGAAGCCAATTTCTTCAACCTGATGAACGCGGTGAACGCTATGGCGGAGAAGTACGACATGCCGATCCTTTATTCCTGCCATCCCCGCTCCAAGAAGTTCATCGAACAGCGCGGTTTCCGGTTCGATCCTCGTGTGATCCAGCATCAGCCTTTAGGTTTCCATGATTACAACCATCTTCAGATGAATGCATTTGCCGTCGTATCCGATTCGGGCACGCTTCCGGAGGAAAGCAGTTTCTTCCTTTCCGTCGGCAATCCTATTCCGGCTGTGTGTATCCGTACCAGTACGGAACGTCCGGAAGCATTGGACAAAGGCAACTTCATCCTGGCCGGTATCACGACCGAACAGGTGTTGCAGGCGGTGGATGTGGCAGTCGAGATGAATCGGGACGGTGCTCTGGGACTCCCCGTTCCCAACTACGTGGACGAGAATGTCTCGGTGAAGGTCGTCAAGCTGATCCAAAGCTATACGGGTGTTGTGAACAAGATGGTTTGGAGGAAATATTAAAACGAAGGACAAGATGCAACGAATCGACACAAATCTATTGAACGGAGTCACAGCGCAAGCGAAGGAATCGCCTCGCTTGCGTATGAATTATAATTTCCACGCCTCCTTAGAAGCGAAAGCGCAGCGCTTGCTGAACGCTTTGGAGCCGGGAACGGTATTACCGGTACACCGGCATCCGCATACGGCGGAAACCTACCTGCTGTTGCGAGGGAGGATACGGGTGATGTTCTACAACGAAGCCAAGGAAGAAACCGAATCGACTGTATTGGACCCTCTGACGGGTGACTACGGTGTGCATGTCCCTGCGGGCCAATGGCATACGCTAGAAGTGCTGGAAAGCGGTTCCGTACTGTTCGAAGTGAAAGACGGCCCTTATACGCCACTGGGAGAGGACGATTTATTAATTTGAATTTGATTAAGTTAGCCGGAATAGCCTGGTAAAAGGCTGTTTCGGCCTAAGAAATTATCTAACATAAAACTAATAGTATGGTAAAAAAAGTAGTTTGTATTGGAGCACTCTTGCTCGCATTGCCGTATGCAATGAGGGCACAGGAGGTCAAAACAGACACCGTTCGGGTGGCCCAACTAGACAAGATTATCAGTGAACTGGGCGATTCGACAGACATTGTTGTGGCCGGTCGAAGTCGTTCTTCCAATTGGTTTATCAGTGGAGCGATTGGAATGAATGGCTTGGCAGCAGAGGCGAATCGAGAGTATGAAAGCTTTATTAAGCGTATGCAGCTGATGGGGCAGATTTCAGTAGGTAAATGGTTTTCTCCGTTGTGGGCATTCCGTTTTCAGGTGGGGGTCGGAAAATTGTGTGGACATTCTTATCCATTTCATTTTTATAATATGTTCGATAAAGTTCCTGACCATACGGTTATTCCTGAAGAAGCTAAGCCTTATTTCTCAGAGAAAAATGGAGAAACTTGGTTTCACCGCCAGTTCACCTACATGGATTTCCAGTTTAATTTGATGAGCAATGTAGTCCGTTGGTTCACCAGAGACGAGAAACCAGTCAACTTCTATCTCTTCGTGGGGCCCGGTTTTTCACACACATTCGAGAAACAGGGAATCACTCCGGATAACTCATTCTCATTGAATGCCGGTGCACAGTTGGATGTGAAGCTGAGCGACAAACTTTCATTGATAGCCGAATTGCAAGGAACTATCGTTGATGAATCTTTTGACGGGCAGATTGGTGGTCTTTCTTCTAAAAAGAACCGTACCGTAGAAGGCTACGGCGGTCTGAGTATCGGTATCACTTATAAGTTCGGAGGACAGAAATTCAACCGTTATACAAAGGTGAATCCGGTTGTGCTGGAAAGCGTTTATTACACGCCAGCCCCTATTGTGGTTGAAGTACCGGCGGCCGAACCGGAATTACTGGTAACTGAATTTCCTGTTCGTTTCCTGATTGACCAGTCTACGATTGAAGAAGATCAGATGACGAACATCCATCTGGTTGTCGATTATTTGAGAGAACATCCGAAGGCGAGACTGAAACTGAGCGGTTATGCCGATAAAGAAACTGCCTATCCGGCTTACAACATGAAGCTGAGTGAACGCCGTGTAAAAGCCGTGAAGGACTGTCTGGTGAAAGAGTTCAATATCGACCCTGACCGTTTACAGACTTCTGCGAAAGGAGATATCGAACGAGCTTACGAAGAAGACTACCGTTGGAACCGTGCCGTAGTGATGGAAATAATCGAAGACGAAACAGAAAATAAGTAAAAGGATGAAAAAGATAATATTGATACTTCTCCTGGTAGCCGTGTCGGCAGGGGGATATGCACAAAAAAAACGCGTAGAGTCTACTATTATGATGGATACGCTTGAAGTGGACTATAAGACGAGATATGTTTCCCCTTTCTGGAGCAATTTCTATATACAGGGTTCGTTTGCCGGTCGTGTGATGTGTGGCGAAGAGGATAACCATCTATCTGTTGGCAAGCGTCTGTCTCCGGGATTTTTGCTCGGTATCGGAAAGGATTTGAATCCGAATCTGAGTCTCCGTTTGAGTTTCGGTGGTATGCGTCTGACGGGTTGGAATACTGGTATTCCGGGTATTTACAAGCAGTATGCTAACTGGAGTGATGGAAAAGATCCGGTACGTGAATATCTGGAATCGCAGGGAGTCGATACGAAGGATGGCTACAAGCAAAAGATGAAATATCTGGAAGTGAATCTGGATTTGATGCTCGACTTATATAACTTGTTCCATGAACAGAAGCGTTTCGACCGTCGTTGGGACTTCGAGGCTTATTCAGGTTTGGGTTACCTTTATAATATGCGTTGGCATGGTATGGGTAAGGAGAACAAGATTGCTTTGCGTCTGGGTGCTATTGCAGGATATAATATAACAGACCGTCTGGCTATCAATGCGGAAATCAGTACTTCTATTACTAGTGCGACATTCGATGGCGAGATTGGTAAAGGTAACCAGTTCGATACCTTCTTCTCCGGTTTGGTTGGCTTGAAGTGGCGCATTGGCAAGCAGGGATTCCGTGTAGTACACCTTATTCCATCAGATCAGTATGCGGCATTGAACAATAGCGTGACGAAGATACGCCGTGAGTTTACTGAACATTCGAAGACTGTCCATCGTACTGTTGCACATGCCACTACAGGCAGTGAGTTGTTGATTCCGGCTGTCGTCTTCTTCCCGGATAAAGATACTTATAATGAAGAGTTGCAGCAGGTGAATATTTTTGAGGTGGCCCATTTTATGGAAGAACATGCGGGTTATAAGATCGCAGTGATCGGTAACAGCTACCAGACTGATATCAAGACGGCCCGCAAGCGTGCCGAACGGGTGAGAAATATCTTGATTAACCGTTATTCGATAGAACCGTCGCGTCTGGTGGTACGTGTGAAGGATATGGGGGCTGTATCTGACAATATGGAAGAAAATCAGACAGTTAATTTCGCTATTGAAAAATAATCCGATAAAAATATGAGTACGGAATACAATCCCGAAAACAATATCAGAATAGAAGAAGAAAGTGCCTTGAATTTATGGGACCTATTCCAGATATTCAAGGCGAATTGGTACTGGTTTGTCCTCTCCGTCATCCTTTGTGTGGGAGCGGGTTATTTATACCTGCTTCAAGCTCCCCGGGTGTATACACGTACCGCTTCGGTTCTGGTAAAAGAAGAGCAGCGCAAGAGCCGTGCTGCCACGACTTATGGTTTTACCGATTTGGATATGTTCGGTTTGCAGCGAAATGTGGATAATGAGGTTATCGTCTTCAAGGCCTACCGGCTGATGGAGATGGTAGCCCGCCGCCTGCATCTGGATGTGAGCTACCAGGTAAAACGCGACTTGCGCATGGTGGAGCTGTACACTCATTCTCCGGTGGTCTTGTCTTTTCCGGAAACGGAGGAGTCACAGTCGTTCGCTTTAAAGGTGACTCCGCTCTCCAAGGAGAAGGTACGGCTTTCGGATTTCATTACGGCTGACAGTAATGGTCAGCGAGTTGAAATCAAGAAAGCTCAGGATGTAGCTTTGAATGATACCGTACAGACTCCGGTGGGGCGTGTTGTAGTGGTACCAAGCCTCTATTACGCGGACAATTACTATAATATACCGATTCAGGTAACGAAATCGAGATTGAAATCGGTCGCTAAGCGGTATCAGTCGGCTTTGCAAAGTACACTGGCGGATAAGATGTCTACCATCATTAATCTGAGCTTGTCGGATGTTTCGATTGTACGTGCGGAGGATGTCCTGAATACATTGATTGCCGTTTACAACGAGGATGCGATTGAAGATAAGAACCGGGTAACGGTCAGTACGTCGGAATTTATCGCCGATCGGTTGGTTATTATCGAACAAGAACTGGGAAGTGTCGATGCCAATATCGAAACATTCAAACGGGAAAACCAGTTGACCGACATCAAATCGGAAACCGGCATGTACTTGCAGAATACCAGCCAGTACAAACAAGAAGGTTTGAGTTTGGAAAACCAGGTAGCTGTTGCTAAATACATCCGCGATTACTTGTCAGATCCGCAGAAGGCACTTGAATTGATACCGGCCAATACGATTACCGATATGAAGGTGGAGCAGCAGATCTCGACTTATAATGAGATGTTGTTGAAGCGTGACAATTTTATCGCAAACAGCAGCGATAAAAACCCGGTGGTAATGGATTTGAACAATTCACTCAGTGCAATGAAGCAATCCATTATCCGTTCGGTAGATAATTTGATTAAAGGGCTGGAGATTAACATCAAGAACATACAGATGCAGGAGGCACAGACTGCCAAACGTATTGCGGCCGTTCCTTCACAGCAGAAGTATGTATTGACTGTTGAACGTCAGCAGAAAATCAAAGAAGAGTTGTATCTCTATCTGTTGAACAAGCGGGAGGAGAATGCCTTGTCGCAGGCTATCACGGAAAGCAACACTCGTATCTTGGATTCGGCTATGGGGAGCAGTAGCCCTGTATCGCCTAAATCGCAAATGATATTGATGGCTTCTTTGGTGATAGGTTGTTGTATACCGGCAGGAATCCTATGGCTGTTGATGGCAATGGATACGAAGGTACATACCCGAAAGGAGATACAGGACGCCACTACGATACCGTTCTTGGGGGAAGTCCCGATGCAGAGCAAGAAGGACAAAGAGAAACTGGTGGTTCGGAGCGGTAGCCGCGATGCCGTGTCGGAGGCTTTCCGTATTATTCGTACGAATATGGACTTTATGCGGGTAAAAGAGAAAAAAACACAGGTGATTGTCTTTACTTCTTTGAATACGGGGGCCGGAAAGACCTATGTGTCGTCTAACTTGGCTGCCAGTCTTGTACTGATGTACAAGAAAGTAGTACTTGTCGACTTGGATATCCGTAAGGGAACGCTGAGCGGACGTACAGCACATACGGGCAAAGGGGTGACTCACTTCCTGTCCGGGAAGGTTGACTCTATATCCGAAATTATTCAGAAAGACGGCCTGATCGAAGGTCTGGATATGGTGAATGCCGGTCCTGTCCCGCCCAACCCAGCCGAGTTGTTGTTGAGTGATCGTCTGGATCTGCTGATTGACGAATTGCGTGCGCAATATGATTATGTAATCATCGACAATGTGCCGGCCGGTGTAGTGGCTGATGCTTCTATTGTGAACCGTGTGGCTGACCTGACAATTTGCGTAGTGCGTGCCGGCGTAATGGATCGTCGTCAGTTGCCGGAACTGGAACGTCTTTATCGAACCAAACAGTTCCATAATATGTCGATTGTCCTGAACTGTATAGGGACCAAACGTTTGGGTGGCTATGGTTACGGCTATGGCTATGGTTACGGCTATGGCTATGGTTACGGAGCCGATGATAAAAAGAAGAAGCGGTAATCATCTACCTCTCTAAACTTAAACAAACTAAGAAACAACAACTGAAATAAGAACTGGCCCTTTTTCTGAAGAGCCGGATTTGATTTATTAATCTATTAAATTTTTAAAGTTTATGAACAAGGACAATGAAAAACAGTTGCTCACAACTGGGGTGTATGAAGCACCCAAATGTGAGGTGGTTGAGATGATGGGGGAAGGTAATCTTCTTATCGGAAGTGTAGAAGGAGGAGACGGAGGAGAAGAATGGGGACGCTCCTCCAGGAGAAGAGATGACGATGAAGATGATTTTTAAAATTTTGAAAACAAAAAAGTTTTATGAAGTATCTTAATTTATTAAGCGCAGCACTGTTAATCGGTGCTGTCGCTTGTACGGAAGAAAAAATAGGCTCTTCCAGTCCAACGTTGGGAGAGATGAGGAAAGTCTTTTTTGATGCGGAAACTATTGATATGGAAGATGCCGGAGAAATTGATGTGAAAAACACTCGTTCCATGATGCGCGAAGGTGGTGAGATTTATTGGAATGCCAATGATATGTTGGGGGTTTTTACTCAGAATGGTTCTCCGCAGAAATTTAAAACGGCGAACGGAGGTAAGGTAACTCGCTTTGAAGGATATAATGATGTAGAAGGGGAATTTTATGTCCTTTATCCTTTTAATGAGGGGGCAAGGTTGGAAGGCAATATTATCTCTACTGAACTATCGGCAGTACAATACCCTGAGCCAGGAAGTTTTTATAACGGAGGAAATATTTTGCTTGCGAAAACCCGACAAGGTGAAACGGCTTTTTTTCATAATGTTTGTACTTGGGTACGGATCAGTATTTCTGAAGATTATGCCGGTATGATTACAGGAATGGTTTTGGAGGGTAATAATGGTGAATTATTGGCTGGTGACGTAACCATTGATACCACTTTGGGGAATGATGCAAGAATTACTGTGTGTGATTCGGAAAAGGCATCTAAAAAAATTGTAATGAATACAGAGGATCATTTTTATCAGGGAAAATATTATTACTTCATATTGCCACCTCAAACATTTGAAAAAGGTGTGACTGTGACATTTGTCAACAAAGACGGACTTACTTGGAAGCGAGTTATTACAAGCCCGGCAACGCTTGAACCGGGTAAGTCGATTTCAATTAGTAATGTCATGCCGGGTACATTTGAATATGGAGAGGATTTTGAACTGGAAAATTGTTTCTATGTCCATACATTGGATGGTTTATATGAGTGGGCTGAACGCGTGAACAATGGTGAATATGATTTGGATTGCCAATTAATGGCGAGCTTTGATTTTGACAAAGATCCTGAAAATCGTAAATGGATTCCGGTTGGAACGAAAGAACATCCCTATGAAGGTGTCTTTAATGGTAATGGACGTGAATTGCGTCACTTAAGAGTTGATGGCGAATATGAATGTGCAGGTTTCTTTGGTGCATTGGGACCGGTTCGGGGACGTGAAGATAAGAATGTGAAAGTTTCTAACATCAAATTTGTCAATCCGTCTGTCCGCAGTTCTTATACAGGAAAGGAAAACGATCCAGATGATGATGGTTACATCGGAGTTGTTGCCGGTATGATGAATTATGAATTTGGAGATAATCATTCTGGTGCTGTTATTGATAAATGCGATGTGACAGAAGCAATGGTATCCGGCGGTGAAAATGTTGGAGGTATCTTAGGCCGTTCTTATGGTGGTGCAGATGTTATTTCCAGATGCAATTTTCAAGGAGAAGTGCGTGGCGCTATGTTCCTGGGTGGTATTGTTGGTAACGTAGAAGGTGATGTTGTAGACTGCCACAGTCATAATGCAGTAATTGAGCAGAACGATAAAAGATACGAGGTTCGTTCCGGTGGTATCGTTGGAACAAACAACGGAGATATTTTGGTCAGTTCAGCAAACGATGTGGATGTTAGTACAGATGGTCGTTATGCCGGTGGTATAGCTGGTGCTAATAATGGTATTATTGTGGGTTGTGTCGCTTATGGTAAAGCTACAGCTACATTCAGCGGTGGTATCGCAGGTGAATCCTTTGGTGCTATTAAAGCCTCTTATGCAAATTGTGAAGCAGAAGCTGGTGTGGTTTATCGTATTAAGACAGATATATTGGATGATTTTAAGGCTTGCTTTACAACTGTAAAAGGGCTTAATCCTGTTGTATCTCCTGAAGCACACTATAATTTGTGGTATGCTCCTTATATTCAATTGAAAAAGGATGAATTGAATGAGGTATTACAACAAACAGATTTTCATACACATAATATTCCCGGCTCCTTTAACGGTGCCCATTGGGAATTCCAGCAGAGTATTGATGAGTATGCTGAATATTTGCCTATCCGTCCGGTTAAAATCACAAAAGATGAAAATTGATTTTAGCTGATTTTTCAGGGACTGTGTTGAAGTTCTCTATTTTGACACAGTATCCTGACTTCTAAAAAGGATCAATATGGAACATTTATTTACGGTAGCCGGTCATACATTTAAACTTTTGTTACCGGAACGTTATCTGGCGGCAGAATGGCTTGCTCCTTACATGCCCTTTCGGGAAGAACGGCGGGTTGAACCATTATTTACATTGGAAGTAAAAACATGCGCAACTTCATTGTTTCGGGAAGTCCGGCAGGAGATGCACCGGTTTAATGAAGAACCGCCTTATCTATGGATGAACGATACATATGATACATACGGTCTGTCGATAAGAAAGGACTGTCTTAGTAGCCTGGTTCGCGCCGAAGCCGATTATGCCAAAGGCATCCTTTGTCTGCCGGAGAGAAATCCGGGATATGAAGATATGCTTTACTTTAATAGCTGTTTGAAGTTGCTATATGTATTGAATACGACAACATTGAATACCTTAATGCTTCATGCCTCAGTGGTGACCCAAGCAGGAAACGGCTATGCCTTTTTAGGTAAGAGCGGAACAGGTAAGAGCACCCATAGCCAACTCTGGTTGCGCTACCTGGAAGGATATGAGTTACTGAATGACGACCATCCGATTATCCGTCTTATGGATGATGAGGTGATTGTCTACGGTTCACCCTGGAGTGGTAAAACACCCTGTTATAAAAACAAACAAGCCCGCTTGAAAGCAGTCGTACGGTTAGAACAGGCATCGGAGAATAAAATCATAAGGTTGAGAGGTATTCAGGCATACGCAGCTTTTTCTCCTTCCTGTTCAGGGATGCGCTGGCAGCGGGAGATGGCAGATACGATTCATCAGACAATTGTGGCGGTAACGGAACATTGCCGATTGCTGCATTTGAAATGTTTGCCCGATGAGGAGGCAGCCCGTTTGTGTTGTCAAACCATACATGAGAGATAAGCGTGCTCAGAGAGAAATCGAACGAGTTGTTTGTTGAAGGCATTCGGGAGTTGCTGGCCGAAGGAGTGCCAGTCGTGTTTAAGGCAAAGGGAAACAGCATGCTGCCTTTCATACGTGGGGGACAGGATGAGGTTTATCTGGTCAGGCCGACGGCAGTTTCTGAAGGAGACATTTTGTTGTGTGAGGTCTCAAAAAGACAGTACGTGTTGCATCGTCTGATCCGTCAGAAGGGTGATTGTTTGATATTGATGGGCGACGGTAATCTGTATGGTACGGAATCCTGTAATCGGGAAGATGTTATAGGCAAGGTCGTAAAAATTATCCGTAGCGGCAAAGTGATCGATTGTCGAAATCGTTCTTATCGGTGGGCTTCTGCTTTTTGGGTGAGGCTATTGCCGTTGAGAAGAGTGTTGTTGAAGATATATAGAATAGTATCATGAAAATAAAAGAAGGATTTATGCTCCGCGAAATGTGTGGATTATATCGTATTGGCTGAAAGTTTGGAATTAATTGATTTCAATAAGCTGATTCATCTGAACGAGTCGGCCGTTTATTTGTGGCAGGGAGTGGAAGGCCGTGAGTTTGATGCGGACGTATTGGCCGGTCTGTTGGTTGATAAATACGGAATCGGGCAAGAGCAGGCCTTTTCAGATGCCACTTCTCTTTGTAAAACCTGGCTGGATGTCGGTCTTGTAGAAGTATGAAATGGGTAGAAAAACAATTTTTTTCCTTATTGCGTGCCGGTTTGTGGGACTTGGATGTGGATACCTCCTTGTTTGAAGAGCCGATAGACTGGCAGACCATTTTGGAAATGGGGCGTAAGCAGACCGTATTAGGCGTTTTGGCAGACGGTATCGCCAAGCTGCCGTCGGAAAGCCGTCCATCCAAAAAAGATACGCAGTGGTTGCAAAGTCAGATATTCAAAATAAGGAAAAGCCATCTGTTGCTGAACCAAACGTTGAAGGAGGTGACGGAACTGTTACTGGACCGGGGAATCCGTCCGGTTCTGCTGAAAGGGCAAGGTGTTGCCCGGTTGTACCGTTATCCGGAGCAGCGGCAGTGTGGGGATATTGATCTCTATATAGGAGAGACGTTATACACTAAAGCTTGTGAGGTTGTATCTGCTTATGGAGAAAAGAGTGGGAAAGAGAGTGAGAGTTATCAACATTACCACTTTAATCGGAATGGAGTCACTGTCGAACTTCATAAGTTGGCGACTCATTCACCGGATCCTTTCGTCAACAAATATTTGCAACGTTTGGTAAAATTATATCTGGTAGACGGATATGCAGGATATGAAAGGCACTATGATTCAACTTTGTTGTTGCCTCCTGCCCAGTTTGATGCTTGTTATCTCTTTTATCATTTGGCAAAACATTTTATTTATGTGGGGATCGGCTTGCGTCAGGTCTGTGATTGGATACTTTGTCTGCATACATACGCAGACAAGGTGGACAAGGAGCAATTGTTGAAGGATGTCCGGGCGTTAGGCATGTTGCGTCTGTGGGAAATATTCGGTTGTATAGCTGTAGATTATTTGGGTTTGCCACAGGATGGTTTTCCTGGTTATAACGCTCTTCGCCGTGTTCAAGCCAAAGATGTGGTGGCTGGTATCTTGTCTGTTGGAAATTTTGGACATCATGTCCTGCCTGAAAAAGATTTGAGGGATAAGGGCAAATTATATGTTTTTGGGAAAAGGATGGGGTGGAGAATACGGATATTCCGTCTGAACCCGTATTGGGTGGGACGTATGAGTTTCTTCTATTATTTTAAGCATAAATTTAAGACAACTCTGCTACATCGTTGCTGACATAACTATGTGCAAGCAATCTTTTCGTTGGCTATGGAACATATCTGACGGTATACGTCGGTCTGTCGCGATCAGTGCAGGAATAAGGCTGCTGTTAGTGGGTGAATCGCTGTTTTTTGTGTATGTCTGCAAAATACTGGTAGATATTGCCACAGGCGTTTCTTCTTTGGCTGGCAGCCTCTATACAATATTATTGATTGCTTGTGTAGGACTTCGTCTTCTGCTTGCCGGGTTGAATGTTCGTTTGTTAAGCCAGAGTGAGGTCCGTTTGAAAAACGGTCTGCGCAGGCGGTTGTTAGTCCGGTTGATGGGGGTGACTCCTGACGGTCGCTTCCGAAGGCATAGCGGAGATGTGTTGAACCGCTTGGGAGAGGATGTCCGAGTGGTTGCCAATCTTTTGGGGCGGGTAGTTCCTTCGTTGGTTTCCATCGTGGTGCAGTTTATTGCCGCTTTTCTTTTCTTATCACATTTGGAACCTCTTTTGGCGGTTTCAGTAGTTGTCATTATGCCGGTATGTTTATTGATAGCCAGATTGTTTGCTGTCCGGATCCGGCGTTTGACGTCGGAGATTCGCCAGAGAGACGGAGAGGTGCAGTCCCATATTCAAGAAAGTCTGCAGCATCTGGTTCTGGTGCAAACCCTGGAACGTGAAAGCTGGGTCGAACAACGGCTATATGGAATACAGCAGGGACTTTATCGGTTGGTGATGGAACGGAGCCGTTTGTCTGTGTATTCCCGTGCGATGGTTAATTCCGCTTTTTCAGTTGGCTATGCCGTTGCTTTTCTTTGGGGAGTAGAGGGTATTCAGAAAGGGACGATCACATTCGGTATGATGACTGCCTTTCTGCAATTGGTCGGACAGATTCAGCGACCATTGGTAGAGATGGGACAACAGTTGCCGGGTATTTTACATGCAATGACATCGGTCGACCGCTTGATAGAATTGGAAGACGATTCAGAAGAAACGGACATTGAACCAGTGACCTTGCCGGGCGGCCTCGGTATTCGGTTGGAGCAAGTGACGTATGCTTATCCGGATGGCCGGCGTGTCATATTGGATCACTTCAGCCATGATTTTTCACCAGGTTCCCGTACGGCGATAGTGGGAGAGACGGGGGCGGGAAAGACTACCCTTTTTCGTCTGATGCTGGCTTTATTACAACCTGAAAATGGACGGATCTGTCTGTACAATAATAAGGAAGAGGTAGAAGTTTCCCCTGCTGTCCGAAATAATTTAGTGTATGTACCGCAGGGGAATAGTCTTTGGAGTGGGACGATCCGTGAAAACCTGTTATTAGGCAATCCGGAAGCTACCGAAGAGGAGATGGCCCGGATGCTGGAAATGGCAGCAGCCGATTTTGTCTTTGACTTCCCGGAAGGGCTTGATACATCCTGCTCAGAGCTGGGAGGCGGACTTAGTGAAGGGCAGGCACAGCGGATAGCCATAGCGCGTGCTCTTTTAAGGCCTGGGGCTGTTCTGCTATTTGACGAGTTCACTTCATCGCTTGATGACGAAACAGAACGATTGTTGATGCAAAATCTGACCCGCGGTTTGCCGGAACGGACGATGCTTTTTATCACTCACCGCCAGTGTATCCTTGATTATTGTGATACTGTAGTCCGGATTGATCGCATAACGAAACTGATATAAACCGAAATAAAGTATTAATTAAATAATTCACGTTTTAGGAAATGAGAAAATTAAATCTGAAATTAATTTTTTGTTTGGCCGTATTATTGTTGGCTTCTTGTACTTCGTATAAGAAAGTGGTTTATCTGCAGGATGTTGTTCCTATAAAACAGCAGGATATCGAGCAGAAGTACGAAGTGATCATTCATAATGATGATTTGTTGGCTATCATGGTGAACAGTAAGAATCCGGAATTGGCACTGCCGTTTAATATGCCGTTGGTCACGTATCAAGTTGGTCGTGAAAGTGCCGGTCAACAACGGGTCCTGGGGTATTTGGTGGATTCTCAGGGGAATATCGATTTTCCGATTTTAGGAAAGCTACATGTGGAAGGGTTGACCCGTCTGCAACTGACTGAATTGATAAAGACGCGTCTGATGGAGGAGGATCTAATTAAAGATCCGATTGTGACAGTACAATTTCTGAATTATAAGATATCGGTGATGGGAGAGGTTGCCCGTCCGGGTAGTTTTTCCATATCGGGAGACCGCATTACATTGTTGGAGGCATTGAGCATGGCAGGGGATTTGACGATTTATGGCCGGCGCGATCGGGTAGCCGTAATTCGTGAGACAGACGGTAAACGTACAATCCTGTTTCATGACCTGCGTTCGGCTGATATATTCCAGTCTCCTTGCTACTATCTGCAACAGAATGATATTGTTTATGTAGAGCCGAATAAGACGAAAGGAAACCAAAGCGCTATCAACCAAAACAACTCAATGAGTGTATGGCTGACCGGAGTCTCTATTTTGGCTTCTATTGCCTCGTTGATCACAACTATTATATTGAATAATAAGTAAGGATTAAGGTCACTTAAGTGAGAAACTATTGGGAAAAAATAGATATTAATAAATCAAATCTGAGATGTTAACCCTTTTTAGCTCGAGAAAAACAATAAGACAGTCCAATCTGCTTTGGGGCATGACAGATGTGCATTCGCATCTGCTGCCCGGAGTAGATGATGGCGTACCCAATGAAGTCGAAGCGTTACGTATATTGAAGTATTTACAGGAAATCGGTGTATCAAGACTTTATTTGACACCTCATATAATGGGAGATCTGGAGAAAAACACATCGGAAAATCTGAAAGAACGCTTCGATGCTTTCGCTCGCATTTGTCCGGACTGGATTGAACTTCGGCTGGCGGGTGAATACATGCTGGACTCCTGTTTTGAGAAACAGCGGAAAACCGGCTTGCTGGTGATGAACGGCCGACATGTATTGGTTGAGACTTCGTATATGTCGGCTCCTCCGGATTTTCTGAATATGCTGTATGATTTGTCTTTGGACGGATATACGCCGATATTGGCTCATCCGGAGCGATATCTGTATATGGCGGATGAGGATTATCGAGTATTGAAGGACAGAGGATATAAGTTTCAGTTGAATTTGATGTCACTTCATGGCATTTACGGCCGTAGGGCAGCTCAGGTCTCCCATCGTTTATTGAAGAATGAATATTATGACTATGCCGGTTCTGACCTGCACTGGCTAGGTGTGTATGAAGATACTGTGGAGCATCTTCTTTTAACACGGACAGAACAACAACAGTTAAAGGCATTACTTGAGAATAATCATTCACTGTGGTGAATGCGCGGATAAAGAAATAATATGGACTTGAGCCTGTCGGTTTGTTTTAGTACCGCCGGTTATTCCGTTGTGGAATCTGCAGATTACCTGCTGGTCGGTTTCAGGGTAGGTGCTGTTGATATGTTGGTCAAGGAGGTATGGAATACTTCACCGCTTACCCGTCAGGATATGGCGGGCTATTATGCGGAACTATCTGAAGTAGGTAAGAGATATGGATGCTGTTATTTTAGGATTGTATCTCATGGTGGTTTTCTTAAGGAAGCATTGGAGTATGAATTGTATGGTCTGACAGTTTCTGATGAAACCTATCTGGAAAGTCTTGTATCGGGTCGGCACGTAGAGTTGTTTCCACATAATGAAGCCGCTTACAGGGCAATCGAACAGGGATTTGCTTCGCATCGTATCGGAACAGTGGTACAGGCTACCGGTACGGGAAAGTCTTATTTGATAGCCCGGTATATTTCCAGGCATCCGAGAGAGAGAATATTGGTCATAGCTCCGGGTATTACAATATTGGATGAAATACGAAGAGCGGTCGGTTTTCCGGCAGCAGGAGTGGAGTACATGACTTTTCAGGCATTGACACGAAGACGGGGATTAAACGAAATACATAAGGTAGATCATATACTGATTGATGAATTCCATCATTTTGGCGCGGAAGTTTGGGGAGATGCCCTGCAGGAACTGATAGAAGAGAATCCGGAAGCTTATGTTTTGGGGACTTCTGCAACGCCGGTTCGGCCGGAAGGGATGATTGATACCGTCGATCTGTATTTTGAAGGAAATTTATTTTATGAGTTGACATTGCCTCAAGCCTGGTACTATGGTATATTGCCGGTACCGGTACTTGTCCAAAGTGCTTACGGTTTGGATGGCGAATTGAACCGTTTGCAGCGAAAGCTGGATCGTAGCGGCTGCTCTGACAGACATCGGAGAAAAATACAAAAAAAATTGGATGCGGCTCGGATTGATTTTAATGGAGCCTTGGGTGTCTCTGAAGTAATCCGGAAATTTTTGCCTGAATCGGTGCATAAACTATTGGTGTTTTGCCGAGATTTCTCTCATCTGAAAGAGATGAAACCGAAGGTAAACAATTGGTTGACCGAGGCTGGGTATAGAACGTGTGTATTTGAAATACATCATGGAAAAAGCGAAAAGGAGAACCGGAAAACATTGGAGGATTTTCGGGAAACAACAGATAAGCTACACCTTCTTTTTTCCATCAATATGCTAATAGAAGGATTGCATGTTGAGGGGGTGGATGCAGTTCTGTTTCTGAGACGTACGGAATCCTATATTGTCACCTTACAGCAGCTGGGGCGCTGTTTGAATGCAGGAGCGGGACGGAATCCTGTAGTTCTGGATTTTGTGAATAACCTGTCTGGCAAGTCAGTCTATGACGTGATGACTACGGATTTGGAGAAACTGTCACGAGTACCGTCTCCGGAAGGCTTTGAGAAAATTGTGGATTTTAAAACGATGGGTTTTTTGTCGGATATAAGGTTGCGTGTAGAAGAGATTCTTGCCGAGTTGGAACCTTGGCAGGTGATGTATGAACGGTTGGTCGATTTTCATGATAAAGAGCAAGATTGGCCATCTGTGACAGAAGGAAAGTTAGGACTATGGTGTAATACGCAACGGGTTGCATATAAGCAAGGTAAGCTGCCGGAAGAACGAATTTTGCTTTTAGATACGATCGGTTTTGAGTGGAGTCAACAGGATTCCCGTTGGATGCAAGGATACCAGGCATTGAAAACATTCTTGGATACAAACGGTTGTTGGCCTAAACGTAAAGATGGAACGGTTGCTTGTTGGTGTTTCACACAACGCGAGATGCGTAAAAGCGGGAAGCTGACCAAAGAACGTATTCGTAAACTGGATGAAATAGGTTTTATCTGGAGCCAAGATCTGGAAACAGAATGGACAAAGACCTATGAGAAGTTGAAACGGTTCTTAGCACAACATAACCGCTTCCCAAAATCGTCCGAGGGACAATTAGGTGAATGGTGTTCCACACAAAGAAAGATGCGTCGGCAGAACCGTATTTCGGAAGAAAGAGTCGAGTTGTTGGATGAAATAGGTTTTATCTGGTCTCCGGATCAGCTATGGCAAGAGAATCTACAATCAGTTTGTAATTTTTATCGTGAATATGGTCGTTGGCCCTATAGTCGGGAAGGATCGTTGGGGTGTTGGTGTGCTGTTCAACGGCGTGATTATAAAAATGGAAAATTAACGGAAGAGAGAAAGACTCGTTTGAAGGAGGCCGGTTTTTGTTGAAAATCTGACCCAAAATATATTTCAAATCATGAGACGAAAAAATTAAAAGAGTTTCTGAAATTTTTGCTATCTTAGCCATATCTTAGTTGGGGAATTTCCCCCGTTTGGGCCATCAAACCTTGTTTTCGGGGAAATACCTAAAGATACAAAAAAGAAGGTGTCTGAAAAGGGAGGGCACTGAAAAAGTTTCCTTGCAGCTTTTTAAAGAATTAAATCTGCACATAGCCTGTATATTATTTGGCTATGTGCAGATTTTTTGTACCTTAATGCCATAATATTTAAGGTCCATGCTATCACAACAACAAGAACTTCCGCTCAGTGAATATAGTTCACTCTACGATATAGTTGTCCCCCAAGACAATCTTCTTCGCCGCATTAATGATCTTGTAGATTTCACTTTTGTCTATCAGGAACTTGCCAATAAGTATTGCAAGGATAATGGTCGAACAGCAGAATCCCCTATTCGCATGTTCAAGTATCTTCTGCTGAAGACCATATACGATATTTCTGACGTAGATGTCGTAGAGCGTTCCCGTTATGATATGTCCTTTAAGTATTTCCTTGGCATGGCTCCAGAAGAAGACGTTATTAATGCCAGCAGTCTTTGTAAGTTCCGCAAGTTACGGCTGGAAGACATGGATCTTATGAACCTGCTAATCCAGAAGAGCGTAGAAATAGCGATAGAGAAAGGCATCATAAAATCAAGGACTATTATTGTAGATGCTACTCATACAGAAGCCAGGTCTAACCCGTACTCCCCGATAGAGATTCTGCGACTCCGTTCAAAGCAACTCCGTAAGGTACTTTATGCCATGGATGATAATATCAAGCAAACCCTGCCGTCTAAGAATAAAGAGGATGATCTTGCGCATGAGTTGGATTATACCAAAGACCTTCTGAAACTTATCACTTCAGATGCCAGTCTTTCAGAAGTGCCTGCAGTAAAGCAGCGACTTAACATGCTCAAGGAAACGCTTTCAGATATAGAGGATCACTATACGACCTCAAAGGATGCAGATGCCCGCATTGGTCATAAAACAGAGGACAGTTCGTTTTTCGGATATAAGACTCACATTGCAATGAGTGATGAGCGTATCATAACAGCCGCTACTGTTACTTCTGGCGAAAAGGGTGATGGGCTTCAGTTGAAAGAGCTTGTGGAGCAAAGCAGAAAAAACGGAATGGAAGTGAACACTGTCATTGGTGATACCGCATACTCCGGATCGGAAAACCTTAGACTGGCAGAAGATGAAGAGAAGGGATTTACTTTGGTATCAAAATTACATCCGGCCATAAGTCATGGACTCAGGAAAGATGAAGACAAGTTTGATTATAACAAGGATGCAGGCATGTTTGTTTGTCCTGCCGGTCATATGGCAATCAGAAAAGCAAGGCAGGGGAAAAAGGATGGGAAATGGAATCAATCCATGACTTATTTCTTTGATGTAGAGAAATGCAAGACTTGTTCACGAAGAGAAGGATGCTACAAGGAGGGGGCTAAAAGCAAGACCTATAGTATACCTATCAGGAATGAAGAACAGAAAAGGCAGCTTGGATTCCAGAAATCACAAGAATTTAAAGATATAGCTCGTCAAAGATACAAGATTGAGGCAAAGAATGCAGAATTAAAGCAGGTATACGGTTATGATAAGGCACTGTCGTATGGGCTGGATGGTATGCAGATGCAAGGTGCTATGACCATCTTTGCCGCAAATATCAAGAGAATATTGAAACTAAGCTAAAAAACACTTATAAAAATTACCCACGTATAATATGATGGCCTTACTGACTATACAAGGCCGAATATAAACTCCTATCAAGATACATAAAAGCAGATTGCAAAACCGATATAAAGGCTAATACAATCTGCTTTCGTCTTTTTAAAGATTGGGATTAAATCTTAAGAGGATACCTTTTTCAGTGCCCTCTGAAAAAGGATGCCTTCTTTTTTTGTTATGCTGCCCGTTTATTATCCATTTTCAACAATAAAATATCTTTGGGCTTCTCAATTATTACTTTTCGAGAAGTAATCCTACAGAAATAAGTAATAAACAAAAGGGGCTATCCAACTTTTTGGACAGCCCCTTTATTAATATATTTAATCCCTTTTAGTTCGAGTAAAAATAAGCCTGTTTATTATTTGTGACTCATCTTTACATACTGATCCCCGAATGTACCAGCACCGCATATTGCACTAAATGCATTGATATTCAAGAAACCACCTTTAGGTGTAAATAAACCGGAAATGTTTTGACTACCATTTACATCTTCCATCCAAACGTCTCCGTAATCAGCATGGACATAAATGACCTGTTTTGCAGGAATTGATATTTTTCCTGTTGCAGAATCGTATTTTGCTTCGATAGTCTTACCACCACCCCAAAGGTTCGTAATTTTAATGTCGGTTGTACTGCCTGAAGTAAACTCAATTGTCACTTCATAACTTTCACCTGCACTATCATCTTCCGTATTATAATCCACTGCGGTATAAACCCCATTTAATTCGAAAATAGGAGCTGCTGGTGTTGTGATCGAAATTGCCTCGCTAACCATTGTGCCACTGATCGTATAGGCATAACTACGAACATAATAGGTCGTACTTTCCGTTAAATTATTGATGACACTATTAAAAGAGCTTGCAACTTCACCAGCTTTATAAGAATTATAACTTGCAAAATCAGCAGAGGTAGACACCATGAATCCAGCCTCTAGCACTCCCTCTGTACTACTGATGCTTCCGTTGATGGAAATTTCAGAAAAAGATAAAACTGTACTTTCCCCTAAAGAAGCTGTGATGTTGCTAGCTTGATCATATTGTGCATCAATACTTGATTTACTGTCCATCTCGTCATAACAGCTTGTTACTCCGACAGTCAAAACGATACAAGAAATGAATGTTTTAAATATATTTTTCATTTTACTTTATCCTTTTAATTAATATCCTTCAAGTTTAATATCATGGATTCTGATCTTCTGCGTTGATCAATTTATTTTCCTGAATTTCAGACAAAGGAATTTGATAAATCCATCTGACATCGTGTGCATCAACCTTAATGTCATATCCGGCCAAATGATTATTACCTTCATAAGAGCGGTCAATGCCTTTGTTCAGACGTTTCAAATCGTAGAAAGAGAAACCTTCTCCCCATAATTCGATACGGCGTTGCAAATAGACATCTTCTACAGTCACAGTCGCTTTATTCCAACTCGGCTGACGTTTGTTCATCAGTACTTTCAATACTTCAGCTGCTTTGGAGCCTTGATTCAAATGAGCATAAGCTTCTGCTTCAATCAGAACCATCTCTGCTGCACGCATATACATATAGTTATCCGTCCAATCGCTTACATGTCCGAATTTAACGTTTGCGTATGGTAATTGCGCTGCTGCTGTCGGTTGATTTTTATCTCCCTCCGGTCCGTTGAACCATTTTTTTCGGCCATCTTCTTCTGGTATTTGAGAATATAATTTAGCATCAATCAAACGTGGAGCATATCCCATGCCGGCATATCCGGGAGCGATATTTGAGATCATGGAAAAGAAAGAGGCATAGGTTGTCTGTGTTTCAGTGGTATGAGCGAATCCCCACATCCATTCAACATTGTTTACCGTAACAAAACCATCATATAACCCAGAAGAACTTGAATCCATGATCGTATAGTTTGCACGAGCTTTTGCAGCAGCGGCAGCAGCTTTTTCCCATTGCTGGCTTAGCAGGTAATAGCGTGCCAAAAAGCCATTTGCAACACTGGCATCAATATAGTTTTTGGATGGACGCTCGTACCCGGATTCCAGATTTTCAACAGCTTTCAATAAATCTGCTTCAATCTGAGCAAACACTACACCTACAGTATTACGACCTTTTGCCGAAGCAATTTCTTCTTCAGTTTTACCATCTGCATCCACATATATCAAAGGTACACCCGGTGCATCAGTATTGATACTGCCACTTTCATTTATCGTAAATTGATACAATTGAATCAAATGCATATAAGAAAGGCCTCGGATAGCATAAGCCTGTCCTAACAAACCTTTTTGTGAAACCGTTTCACCCCCTTCCGGATATAAACTGATAATTTCATTCGCCTTTGCGATCATCGTATAAAAATTGACCCAATGACATTTTGTACGTCGATAGGCTTCCATCCGATTGTCCAACTGATAGTCAAAGTTAAACCAGTGGGAAGCTGCCATACAGATGTCTTGCCCCATCATGTCTGTTGCATGAAGCGAGCCCATATAACCGAAATCGTCATGCGAAGTGCTGGTTTGACCAGCTGTAACCATCCATGACCACATACCGTTCAAAAACACGTCCGGATTTTTGCCAGCCGCTTCACCAGCCGCTTCTTCATCCAGATATTCCGTATAGTCTGTATCTAAGAATGAATCGCTACAAGCAGTCAGTCCTGCCAATGCGATCATGCTTGCTGCTATATATTTTTTGAATTTCATATTTTATCTGTTTTTTATTGTTTGTTTTAACTTAGAATGTCAGATTCAAACCGATGGAATAGGTGCTTAACGCTGAGTAAGCGAAGTTCGTTTCACCAGTGAAGTACAGGCGTGGATCCAAACCTTTGCGTTTCGAAAGCAACCATATATTATCACCAGTCAAGTATACGCGCAATTTTTCAATACCAGCCTTTTGCATAATATTTTTCGGCAATGTATAACCCAGTGTAAGGTTACGTAGGCTGAAATAAGAAGCCTTTGTCAAGAAGAAGTCCACATAGTTGCCGTTTGCAATATTTTGGTCGGTAACTTGATAACCCAAAGCCGGAATATTTGTATCCGTATGAGTTGGAGTCCAACGATTGAACATGTCTTTATGGAAATTAGTACCGGCATCACCTTGGTTCATCAAACTTGAATAGGAACTGTCGTATACATAGCCACCTAACTGGAAGGCTGTCTGTATTGTCAAGTCGAATCCGTATGCTTCAAATGTTGTAGCAAGACCTCCTACGAAGTTAGGTATAGAACTTTTTCCGCTTTGACGTCTCGTCGCATCTTCGATTGCAGTAACTTTTTGAATTTCACCGGTTTCGTTTCCTTTCTCATCCGTCACGTATTTATTATATAACGGAGCTCCGGTTGCTTGATCCACACCGGCATATTCATAGGTATAGAAGTCGTATAATGAACCGCCGATCTTTCTCCAATACAAGCCGGCCTGGTAACCGTCAGGAAATTCGTCCGCTGGTTTGGATGCCGGAAGGCGAGTCAACTTATTTTTATAGGTTGTTCCATTTAAAGACACATCCCACTTAAAGTTCTTGTTGTTGATAATATTGGCATTGATGTCGAATTCAAAACCTGTATTTTTCATATCCATTTCATTACGATAGATGAATGTCGGACTACCTTCGGACGTTGCCAACGGACTTGCATAAAGCATGTCTTTCGTTTCCTTGATGAAAAAGTCGGCATTCACGTCGATACGATCCCACAAGCCTAATTCCACACCTAAGTTGAAATTGTTACTTTTTTCCCACGTCAAGTCTGGGTTTCCACGCAATTTCTTTGTGAATGCGGCTTCTCCGTCTACACGTTCTACGCTATATAGGTCAGAATAAGCTTTCCAGATTGTATATCCATCAGAGTCAAGGATATTATCATTACCCTGCGTACCGAAACTGGCTTTCAGTTTCAGGTTATCGATTGCATTAACATCTTTCAGGAAACTTTCCTCCTTGATTCTCCATGAGCCACCTACAGCCCAGAAAGTACCCCAACGATTGTCTTTATGGAATTTAGAAGAACCGTCACGACGAAGACTTGCCGTCAAATAATATTTATTGGCATAGTTATATTCCGCTTTTCCAAAATAACCCTCCAATGCATATTCAGCTGAATAGCTGCTCAGTCCTTGGTATTGTGCAGCATTGCTAAATTCAGGATTTGTCGGATCGGCAAAGTTAGTCATATGACCATACATATAATCGTATTTGTCATTCTTTGTTTCATGCCCTAACAAAACTGTTATGTTATGATCATTGAAAGCACGTGTCCAATTCAACAATTGGTTGATGTTCAAAGCACCACGACGTGTACTGTATTTATAACCTCGTCCGCCTACGGAAGCCGCATCACCACCGATCGGAGTAGAGAAGTTTGTCTGGTTCGTGTTGAACACGTCATAAGCAATATTCAACGTAAATTTGAAATCATTCAAGAAGTTCGCTTCCAAATATCCGCGAGAACTCAAGTTGTCTTTCAAAACTTTCCGGATATTTTCTTTTGCCACGGCCAATGGGTTCTGTTCGGAAGCATAAGGACGGTTATATTCCGTACCAAAGTCATAACGGACATTTCCTTTTTCGTCATACATCAACTGCCCATCTGTATCATATAAATAAATCGGATAGATTGGAGCTATGTTTTGTGAAAACATGAAAAGATTAGAGTAGTTACTATTTGTATCACCAAAAGTACTTTGTATCGTATTGGCGTATGCAATGTTACCACCGACTTTTACATACTTGCCGATTTTCTGATCCACTTTAACACGGGCTGAAATACGTTCGAACTCTGATCCTACAACATAACCTTCATCGGACAGATAACCTAAAGATGCATAAGCCTGTGTATTTTCCGTACCACCAGCGATGTTGATGTTATATTCTTGACGGCTACCATTTTCAAATGGATCTTCCGACCAATTGTCACTCCATTTATAAGATGTTGCAGATGGATTCAACTTGCCGGTTAATGGGTTGATCAAGGCATTATCTGCCACACCTGCAAATTTGTTATACTTCAAGTTCCCTGAAATCAAGTTTTGAGCAGCATATTGGCTTGCCCCGGCATAACCCATTGAAGGAATCAAGCTGTTACGATAAGATTCGTACATCATTTCGTAATACTCTCCTGCATCTGTAATTACATCATATGGTTTCACACCACGTGCATTAAAACCATAACGGGCTTCGAAATTAATTTTCGCTTTACCAGATTTACTTCCTTTTGTTGTAACTATGATCACTCCATTGGAACCACGCGCACCATACATAGAGTTGGCTGCTGCGTCTTTCAAAACTGTCAACGATTCGATATCTTGGGTTGAAATCGAATTCAGCGATCCTTCATACGGAACACCGTCCACAACAATCAATGGCTCTTGGCTACTGGAGATAGAGCCGATACCACGAATACGGATGCTGGCACTTGACCCCGGAGTACCGGAAGAAGAAGTTGTCTGTACACCTGCAATAGACCCTTCCAAAGATTTAGAAATATCCGACACTTGCATTTTTTGGATATTTTCACCTCTCACAGTAGAAGCTGCACCTGTAAATGATGACTTTTTAGTAGTACCGTAAGCAACAACCATTACTTCGTCAAGTACTTGATTATCGGACTCTAAGATGATGTTCAAATTGGATTTTACCCCAACTTCCTGAGCTTTCATACCCACAAAAGAAACTACCAGAGTCTTTGCAGAACTTGGTTGATATTTATATATCTGATTATCAGTGTATTATTTGATTAATATTTTAAATAATCATTTCCCTATAAAAGATAACATTCTAATATATACAATAAGATTATTTATTTGATTAACAATTAGTTAAAAATGTTTAACACAAATAGTAGCCACATCTTAAAGTCCCAAATTGTGCTGTAGTTCTACCTGTTTCCTCCTGATTTTTTGATGTAGATTAAACTATCTTGCAGGATTCTGATACACATTTTTAAGCCAATATTCAAAAGCCGGATCTTGGATTTCTATCGTATTGCCAGGCAATATATCGATCAAATCTTTTTCAAGTGTCGCTTTTTTCAAGTTTTTGATATTTGCTGAAGTTCCCAGTTGATAGTGTTTCAAAATGTCTTTAGATGAGAAATTAACCACTCCATCGGCGACAGCTATCAAAAAGCTAATTTGACGAGAAGTCAAAGAATCTATTATATTGGTAAACAACAGGCTCAATTGGCCGATCAAACTGTTGAACGCCTCATTGACAATAGCTTCCGAACAATCTTTTGATGTACGCAACCAAGTTTGCTGACTTAATTGCTGAGTATAATACGGATGGTTTTTCATTCTATCGGCAATCATACCAGATAATTCATCCGATATTTGCTTTCCGGTATCAGCAAACCGTTGGGATATAAATACAACCCAGTCTTTTCGTTCTATTTTTTGTAAGAATAAGATATCGCCAAATTTGTAAAAAGGCATACTGTAGTCATTGAAAATACTCAGTAACATATGACGTTTACTCCCATACAGGCAATAGCAAACAGATGTATGTGTCTGCCAATGAGCACGAAGTTTACGTTGAAATGCAAGCGAATCTTCATATTCATTGATATTTTGGAATTCATCAATACAGACAATTATCTTTTTACCTTTATCTTTAGCGATCTGTTGTGGTAAATCTAATATTTCATCATAAGACAACCGGTTGTCTTTAAAACCGATACCAAAAGATAATTCATAGCTCTGACTGCCTTCGGAAAGAGAAACAATAGGCGCCATTCGGCTCAAATATTTTTTTACTCCTGCTACAAATTCCTCCCAAGCAGAGGTAGATACCCGCATTAAAGCATTAGCATAGGCCGTATAAAATTGTTCTTCCGTCCTACAATTAAAAATATCGACCTGACAGACCAGTGTATTCTTGTTCTCTTCTGACAAAAGTTTGGCACATTTATTTACCAAAGATGTTTTACCCCAGCGACGTGGAGATATAATAACGGTATTAATGAGATTCTTGAAGTTTTGTGTCAACAAAGCAACCTCATTTTTCCTGTCAGTAAAATTCAAGTCATCGGCAATACGTCCGTAAACAAATGGAGCCTCCATAGTACAATTTTTTATATCTAAACAAATGTAACAACAATAGTTGGAAGGTGCAAATATGAAACTGGTTAATTTGAAATCAATCGATTTCAAATTAACCAGTTTCACGCACATTGACTAATAATAATGTAGGATAAGGAGATACTTATATATAATATTCAAATGAGAAATAGGCTGTTATATAAGAATAACAGCCTATTTCTCATTTGAATATTATCCTGTTAGAAGTATCCTTCATTTTGTTTGATATTGGGATTTACATCTATTTCAGCCTGTGGTATTGCCAAAATCGTACGATAATCCTGATAACTCGGAGATATAAGATCGGTGTTGTTCAAGAAATGATATCCTCCCTTACGAGTTACCGTAATCCCCAAACGCATGATATCATAAAAACGATGACCTTCCATCACCAATTCTTTGCGTCTTTCTTTCAAGACCAATGCTTCGGTAGCAGTCACATCTGAAGCGGAAGGAATAGCACGTTTGATAATCGCATTCAAGTATTTATTTGCACTAGCCTGATCAGCAGAAGATTTTTTCAATGCAGCTTCAGCAGCAATCAAATAAATATCTGACAGACGGATTACACGGATATTGTTTACGGCCGTTTTACCATTGATCCCCGGATATTTGTTCATGTAAGTACGTCCTTCGACTGATGCTGCAGTTAGCAAATTACGACGGATGTCATTCGGGTTCTCGTTGATAAGATCTTCAAATTCTTTCGTGTTGGAAACAGCAGCATATCCTTTAGGATCGACTACATATCCAAACATTTCACGATCACCGGCATCCAAATCCGAAATTTCCAGATCGAATACGGATTCCGAAGAATATCTTCCAGACCATGCTGCAACATAATCTTCTGTTTTCAACAAAGAATACGGAGAATTCTTGATTACATCTTCTGCATAAGAAAAAGCTTTATCCCAATCTCTTTTATATAGATTGACACGTGCCAGTAATCCTTTTACGGCCCAACTGTTGAAACGTCCGTCTTTTATTTCCGTCCCGATGCATTTCAACGCTTCCTCCAAGTCGTTGATGACCATTTCATACCCTTCTGCAACAGTTGAGCGACTGGGAAGATCATCTGCACTCAAAACATTTTTTACCAATACTACACCCGGAGTAGCTCCATTTTCTACAAAATAAGGCTTTCCGTATGTAATCAGAAGGTTGAAATGACATAAAGCACGAAGAGCTAAGGCTTCTCCTTTTGCATTATTAAGTTCATCTCCTGCAGGAAGGTCTCCTGTTTCAATTGCATTCAGCAATACATTCGCACGGTTGATAACGGCGTACGGATAGCTCCATAAATTTTCCGGAGAGTTATTCTGACGGTGTGTGAAACGATAATAAGTATCGGTTCTTAACCCCCCGGAAGAGATTGTCTGTACATCTTCACCCCCCACTTCGGCGCGTGATACAAAATCACAACCATAATAGTTGGCACTCTTTAAACTGTAGTATGTTCCGTTAAGTGCTGTTTCCACATCTTGTAAAGTCGTGATAGCATCTGTGCTGACCAATGAATCTGAAGGGAAAGTTTCCAGATATCCATCACAAGATGTAAATGTCACTGAAGCTATTGCTACAGCAGCAAATATAGATTTTATATTTAGTCTATTCATCATTGTTATTATTTATAGTAAAACGAATTCCGGATTATAATCCGATTTCAATACCAAATGTTACTGATTTCAAGTTCGGTAATGCCCAAGTGGCCACACCATTGACCGGCTGTTCCGGATCAATATTCTTATAGGCGGCCCATGTCAGCAGGTTGTTACCGGAAGCGAAGATTCTGACATTTCTCATTCCAGCGGCTTGCATCCATTTTGACGGCAAATTATAAGATAATGTTACAGTCTTCAGGCGGAGGTGGTTTGAACTCTTCATATGACGGGAACTTCCGTAACGAGCATATTGATAGCTATTGATACGTCTCGGAACATCTGTAATGTCACCCGGTTTTTGCCATCTGTCCAACTGCTGGATACCAATGGATTGATATGCAGTTTCACCATCTGTATCTGTGTACAGCAGCGCAGGATCATCCATGATATGTCCACCTAAAGAGAATGAAAATAAGGCGCTTAAATCCAAGCCCTTCCAAGAAAGGTTATTTCTCCATCCTCCGGTTACTTTAGGATCCGGTTTTCCGATAATAACACGTTGAGCCTGTGACGGATCTTTAGTCAATTCACGATTGATGGTTCCATCTTCGTTTTCAGTGTTCAATACCCACTGTTCTTCACCCGTTTGAGGATCAACACCAGCCCATTCACGGCTCCACCAAGAATAATAAGATTCACCTTCTCTCAAGATGGAAGTTCCGTTAATGATGTCTTTTCCTCCATACAGTTTGCTGATCTTGTTTTTGTTATGAGACAAAACTATACCTGTAGACCATTTTACTGCTGTTTCATTGAATACGTCATAGTTTATATCCAATTCAATACCACGGTTATTCATGGCTCCTACGTTTTTCAATGTATTATTGAAACCAGTAGTCATTGAGACCGGAACATCTTGCAACAAGTCTTTTGTTTCACGATTATAGAAATCGAATGCTACACTTAAACGACCGAACAGTCTGGCATCGAAACCGATATTGAAGTTCTCATTCTTTTCCCATCCCAGATCCGGATTAGGAATAGTCGTAGGAGCAGATCCCGGTTGATCCTGATAGTTATAGCCATAACCGAACAAACTCAAATGTGAATAGAACTTAGAAGGTAAAGTACCATTTATACCATAAGAAACTCTCAGCTTCAAATCATCGACATAAGTCAAGTTTTTCATGAAAGCTTCCTGGCTCAATCTCCAAGCAGCAGAAACGGACCAAAAGTTACCCCAACGTGTGTTTGCTCCTAATCTCGAGCTACCATCACGGCGGTAATTTGCAGAAATGTAATATTTGTCGTCATAATCGTAATTTATACGAGAAAGCAAAGATAACAGATGATCTTCGCTATATCCAGATGAGGCTGTCATCGGTTCCGACGTATTACCAAGTTCAGGTAATTTATCGTGCGGATAGTTGGCGCCGACTGCTTGAACAAATTGTTCTTTTCTGTCGTCAACATCCCAGCCGAGCAAAACATCCAGATTATGCTTGTCGGCAAATGTGTTGGTATAATTCAACACCGTTGATGAATAGATGTTGTGGTGCTGATATGGATATTTGATCATCAAACCATTATAAGCCTCACCGTTATTCGAATTCATCGGCCAGTAAGTTGTTGACTGGTTGTCGATAAAGTCATAACTTATCGTTTCCTTGATTGTCAGCCCTTCAATTATTTTATAAGAAGCCCATAAGGAGTTCGTACTTCTAAGCACTTCGGATGTATTTTTATCCAATCCTTGATCTTTTAAAGGGTTAGGCACATTTAATTGATCCAAGGGAAAACCTTCATAAAATGAACCGTCCTCATTATAAATAGGAAGGTTAGGGATTGCATACCAGTTTTTAACGAAATAGGCATTGGCATAAGCTGTTCCTTCCGAAGCCATTTCTGATTTTTGTTTTGAGAATGAGATATTAGCTCCCATCTGCATTTTCCCATCTTTTGATTTATGGATCACGTTTACTCTACCGGTAAATCCTTCCATACCGGTGGCATTAATCATACCGTCTTCCGTTTTGTAGTTTAATGAAGCGAAGAAATTTGTCAGTTCACTACCTCCCTGTGCTGAAAACTCATAATTTTGGTTGAATGCACTTTTCTTGAATAATGCATCTTCCCAGTTTGAATAGTGATCTCTTAAAGGAGCGAAAGTATCTGCACCTTCTTGTGCATAAGCTCTTGCTTCTTCTTCTGACATATCTTTGTATAAAATACCTTCATTGTAATATGCTTCATAGGTAAGTTCGTGCTGCTGTTCCCCAGAAACAGTTTCCCTGTTTTTAACAGCCCAGTCGGAAAAACCCCAGTTCGCTTTAAAATTGATCTGAGTTTTGCCTTCCTTACCTCTTTTAGTTGTAATAAGAATTACGCCATTTGCAGCACGGGAACCATACAAAGAAGCAGCTGCAGCATCTTTCAAAACCGTGATATTTTCAATGTCGCTCGGATTGATTGAAGACATGATATTGAAAGCTTTTGAGTCATTGCTTACTCCAGATACGGCAATATCTCCGGAAATAACCGGTACACCATCGATCACATAAAGAGGTTCATTTGTGGCATTCATAGAACCTGTTCCACGAATACGAATGCTTAAACCTGCACCAGGCTGTCCACTGCTCGAATTTACGGTCAGACCAGTTGTTGCGCCTTGCAAGGCTTGTTCAAAAGATGTAACAGGTACATCTTTTAATACTTTTTCTGCATTTACTGATGAAGCGGCTCCGGTAAATGATGATTTCTTAGCAGTACCATACGCAACAACCATCACCTCGTCAAGCATTTGGTTATCTGCCGCCAACACAACATGTAATGTCGGTTTGATGCCGATTTCCTGAGATTTCATACCCACAAAAGAAACTACCAGAGTCTTTGCAGAACTTGGTACATCCAGAGAAAATGCACCGTTAAAATCTGTTACTGTACCTATAGTCGTACCTTTAACAACTATAGATGCACCAATGATGGGCTCGTTGTCTTCCGCCGAAATAACAGTACCTGTTACTTTCGTCGTCTGAGCGTTGGCCATCCCAATACCTAATAATAGGCAGAATAAAAGGAAAGTTAACCTTTTCATAGACACACTTTTTTTGTTTAACTTATAAATAACTAATTTGCACTATCTGTTTTTATACATATAAGCAATGTATAAATATTCCTAAGAGATGGCAAATGTAATAATAAATTTATTATAACAACTAAAAACTAATAGGATTTTACAAAAATGGGGATGATTATTAACAAAAGATCATGCAAAATCGATATTTTAGATTGATCTCTCATGAAATCGCCTTGATTTCGCCTCCTTTAAAATTATCTATTTTTAACCTCTCACCTAAGCACCGTTTTTGGACAATTCTGAAGGGTGAAAAAACGCCTCGGGTCTACAAGGGTAGAAAATAATTAAAGATTGATAAGGATTTGTCTAATCCGATTTTATGATTTGATAGATTTGAACCATCACTTAGAGAATTCAGTATTTCTTCCATTGGCACATTGTCCAATTGGTTCGCTGTATCTTAAACAAGGAGGAATATAAAAGAAGTCGGCATCTTTTGTCTTTCGACACATTACCCGGAATCTGCCTGCTCTCATAGGATAACTGATCCGTAACATAGCATAAACTATTCCGAAAGTCATAGTAAACTAATTCAAGACATACATCATATTATTCGTATGTAGTACTACCTATCGCAAATACATAGTACTACATAACGCCCATAGGTAGTACTACGTATAGGTAATAAGTAGTAACTACTAACAGATACTTTGTTATATGTTATCATTTAGTTCTTGGGGTGTTTTGACTTAATTGATGGCATGAAACGGCTTAGTTTACCAGTTGTCAAAGGAGCGATTTCAGATGGTGTCGGTAAGATATTGCAACCGACACCTGTTAATTGATTGTTTAGTATATACAGGTAAAAGTGCCAGGTGTCGGTATCTTTTGTATTTTCCTGTATAAAATTTATATTCCACAAAGTTTGAACTGTAAATGATGATTTACAGGTAGTTTACATTATCTTATATGCATGAATAAATGGCTATTTATTCCACGAAACAAGTAGAAAATAAGTCATACACTATTTTCAAGAAAAAATTTCGTTAATGTCTAAAAAATAATATGTAGCTAATATATAAGATATTAACAAAATAACAATTTGATAGTCCTTCCACGATCAGTCTTTAAAAGACAATGAATAACATATTGATAATCATTAAATTGATATATTATCAAGTTCTGCAAAGACTCTGGTAGTTTCTTTTGTGGGTATGAAAGCCCAGGAAATTGGGGTTAAGCCGAAAGTAAATGTGGTGTTGGAGGGGGATAATCAAATGCTTGATGAAGTGATGATTGTCGCTTATGGTACTGCCAAGAAAAGTGCTTTTACAGGATCTGCTGCAACAATTAAAAGCGAGAAAATCACCTCTCGTCAAACTTCGAACGTTACGAATGCTTTGAGTGGACAGGTTGCTGGTGTACAGACAACGAGCAATAGTGGACAGCCGGGTAAAGATGCAGAGGTCCGGATTCGGGGTATCGGATCTATTTCTGCCAGCAATAAACCTTTATATGTAGTTGACGGTGTCCCCTATGACGGTGAGATTTCGGCGATCAGCACTTCTGATATCGAATCTATGACTGTATTGAAAGATGCTGCTTCTAATGCATTGTATGGCGCCCGTGGTGCTAATGGTGTAATTTTGATTACGACTAAAAAAGGTAAAAGTGGCGAAGCTCGTGTCAGTCTTGATGCAAAATGGGGTGTGAATAAACGAGGAGTTCCTAATTATGAAACAATTAATGACCCTGCTAAATTTTATGAATTGAATTATTCTTCTATTTGTATTTAGAAGCGTAGAACAACCCAAAACAACCAGAAATATCCAAGCGTAAATCT
>ENA-ORRA01000289-ORRA01000289.1-human-gut-metagenome-genome-assembly--contig:-NODE-289-length-50549-cov-8.174298_pt1 | contig 50549 bp, 68 predicted proteins | sample MGYA00242169_ERZ509122 | MGnify/ENA primary metagenome ERZ509122 (study PRJEB26280, sample SAMEA2338650) | human gut metagenome | biome: human gut; feature: human-associated habitat; material: faeces...
CTATGCCAAATTGTACAGCCGCATAATTGGCGGTGTACCAATGAGCACCTGTAGCATTGTTGGTCGTTGAGTTATTAACATAATGAAGATTACTTTGTCCCATTCGTATGGATGAAGAGAACGTTTTTGACCCTCCAATAGTTTGAGTACTTGTAGTATCAACAAAAGTAGTACCCTTCGTTACGGTAATAGCCGTACCGGACTTGGCAACGGAAGTCACTGCATTGCCTGAACCAGTAGTGGTTACAGTTAATGCAGAGCCACCTTCCAGACTAACTACCCGCTTATTGATTTGCGCAATGGTATAAGCATTGAATGTATTGTTGAGGTCGGTATCTTTATACTCTCCATCCAATTTGCTATATCCATATACATTCTCGATTAGTCCACCGCCACCGCCTGAACCGCCTGAACCTACACCACCCGCAGAAACCTCACCAGTAGCGTAGAAGTTAGCAACCGTTCCGGTAGTTACGTGAGTAAGTGCCAATCCGTCCGCTGTAGATTTCAGGTAGTAGTTGCCAATCCGAAGTCCACCGGATGCAGTAATCTGACCTGTAACACTGAGCGTAGAACCGAAAGTTACAGCACCGCCAACTCTCAACTGTTTAGCGACTCCAATACCACCTGCCGTCTTTATAGCGGCAACAGTAGTTGCGGTAGCGTCTGTAGTATTTGTTACGTTTAGAATACCCCCAATGTTTGTACCGTTTGACATCGTTACAACACCGGTACTATTATTGATGTACAGGGGTCTTAAAGTATTGTAAGTTCCATACTGGTCGTCTTTGGCAGTCAACATAAAATAGGAGGAATTACCATCGTTATATATGAAAAAGCCATAGCTACCATAAACGGCACGGAAAGCTTTAGCGGAGGTTGACCGAACTTCTCCGGATACAGCAATGTGAGATGCGAACGTTCCTACACCCGCTACGTTAAGTAATTGGGTACAGACGTTTGACCAGCGATTAGTGGTTGTACCATTTGTTAATGTATTATTTGCTCCGGGATATATACTTCCGGCTGTACTCATAAGAATACCACTAGCATCATTTCCGGCTCTGGTAATATATAAAATATCTCCTTTTCGGTATAAATGAGCAGTAGTTCCCGTACCATCATAGATAGAGATACCCGTTGTTGCGCTATCACCCTTAACATTAATACCCGCTGTCATTGTGGTATAAGTGTACCCAAAGTGTCCTGCACCGGTTACTGCAAGTCTGCCTGTTACCGATGTATCTCCGAAGAACTCATCCATTCTAGCGGGTGTATCAATATTGGTGTATCCGGTCTCCGAAGTAATCAAAGAGATGGTAGAAGTTCCTCCCCAAATAGTCTGATTCCTATTTCCTGTATAAATTGTTTTTAGATATACTTTGGGATAATACCATGTAGTAGCCGTAGTTCCTAATAGAATAACACATTTACTACCGTTATATGCTAAACGTACACCTTTACTGTAAGCACCTTTTGTATGGTATCCAATATTTACCCATTTCGCACTACTTGCAGTTCCACCACCATTATAATTATATGCACCAATTGTAATGACAGAAGCATTCGCAGTCGTATTATATTCATATATCCATATTTCATAAATATTCATACTGGAAGTCCATCCATTCGGTAGTGTAATACTGATAGTTCCTGTTGCCGGATTACCTGAATTATCAAAATAACCTGAGAAGTTGTTGATACGACCACTTCTTGCAACTAGGCTTTCAACTCCGAGCAATGTTCCGGTTATATTCGCTGTTCCATTAAAAGACTGCCCCCACAAAGTTCTGGCTGTTTGTAGGGAAGTGGCTGTAGAAGCATTTCCTGTTAAATTACCAGTAACATTACCTACTAAAGCACCTCTAAAGGTTGGAGCAACGATAGATGCAGAAGCAGGAGATAATGTCTTGCTGGTATATCCTTCCGGAATGCTACCTGCGGTCAATGCCGTAGATAAAGTCCATGTAGTATTAGCTCTACCTACCAAAAAAACATTGAATGTTGTATCTTTTATTGATTTTACTGTCCTTACTTCTAAATAGGCATAATGATTGGCATAAGTCGTATGATAAACCAATCGGAATAGGTCTACGGATGAATTTGAATAATTAGAACCTCCTAATTGAATAAGACTTGGATTCTCACCATAAGCGGTAGATACCTGCAACAAGAAAGTAGAATGATATCCAGATACCGTTACGGATATAAAAAATAACGCATTTGTTGGATTTATCCCTACCTGTGTAGAAGCTAATCTGCACCATCCTTGTTCTGTTGTAGTACCTGTATATGTTACATTTCTACCATATGCAGCATTTATCTCATTAAGACTAAATGAAACGTTTGCACTACCATTGACGCTTTTGACAGCACCACCAATAGTGAGATTGCGAGCCGTTCCCCAGTTTGCGGTTGTTATATTTGCAGTACCATTAAACGAAGTTCCGTTTATGGTACGTGCCGTTTGTAACTTGGTTGCGCTTGCTACATTATCAGTGATATAAGCTAACTTATCCCATGCTGACCAAGTCGTACTATTATGGAATCTTGCTCTAAAATCACCAGCAGAATCAAACATCAGATGTCCGGTATATCCAGTAGCTATTCTCCATACCATCAAACCGTAAGCACCTACACCAGAAGGTACATTGGTTGTTGTATTACCTCCGCCTGCATAGTATAACTTGCCGGAATAGTTCGTATAAGTATAACTGTTTAAGTCTTGATTAGTTAACTCTGTTGTTGTTAATCTTGGTGCAGTTCCAGTAATAGATACGCCTAATGTTGTAGAGCACTGAGTGATTGTGCCTGCGTTCATGTAAACCGGAAGAGAAGAAGAGCCTACAGTTGCGCTCATAGCTGTGAGCAATCCACCAGTCATATATATACCTCTACTAGCTGAACCGATTGTAGAGGTAGAAGCCGTGAACACACCCTCATTTAGATAGATGGGATGAGTACCTGTACCAATAGAGGCATTAGAAGCCGTCGGAGTGCCCGCATTCAAATAGAAGAACTTCGTATTAGAACCTACCGTAGCCGTACCCAACTTTGTCGCTGTGGATGCGTTTCCCGTGATGCTTACACCCAGCGTCGTGGAACATGCTGTAATAGAACCAGCATTCATATATACAGGAAGACTAGCAGAACCAACGGTCGTTGTAAATGCTGTAGGAGTTCCGCCGTTCAAATAGATACCTTTTGCAGTACCTCCGACGGTGGCTGTGCCTAACTTGGTGGCTGTCGCTGCATTTCCTGTGATACTTATTCCCCATGTTCCAGAGGCTCCCCCACCTGTTTTCGTGGGAGCGTAGTTATTGTAGTTACGAGCATCTAGTATAATATATCCAGTGCCATTATAATTATGAATAAGGTCTGTTGCGTTAGACCTGATAGCAACAGAACCATTTAAAGACCCCACATGAGTTCTAGTTCCATCCCAATGCAACATGGAACTTTCCGCAGAACCATCAATGCCTATATAATGGTTTGTTCCTAAAAGCATGGCATAAACACCTGAATCTGCATCAGTCCAGTTCAGTGCTCCGGTCATATTACTACCAGACTTTAAAACATATTTACCGTCTGCCTGAGTTTTAGTATAAGCATCTGTAATGCCATAGCCAGCGATGGTAGTTGGCTTTGATGTCAATGAAGAGAATGCTAGATTTCCTTTGGTAGCGGTAATCGTTGAACCTGTTTTTACAATATTCGTAAGAACTGTTCCTGTTCCATTGACAACTAAACTGACGGCTGCACCAGACTTCAAATTTTTTACGTCCAAATATATCTGATTGATACTGTAGGCGTTAAACGTATTGTTTAAGTCTGAATCAGAAAATTCGTCTCCAAGAGAAGAAGAGCCATAGACGTTCTCAATGAGACCGCCTCCGCCACCACTTCCACCAGAGCCACCACTTCCACCAGAGCCAGCACCTCCGGCTGATACTTCTCCGGTTGCATAGAAGCTAGCGATAGAACCGTCTTTCTTTTCTACATAGAAAGCATTGTTAGCCGCATCCCATTTCAGAATACCATCTTTTAAGATGATGTCTCCACCAACTGTGAGATTGTTTGATATGGTTAAGTCTTGGAAAGGAACTTGTGGAATAATATAGTCTGGTTTGTCATTGGTCATTACCACTTGGAAAGACGCTAACAATCCACCTACTGTTTCTTTTCCAACAAAGAAAGAAAGCGGGTCAGCGTGAACCTTACCATTTAAGTCCCACCATAAGTTTCCGTTAGCCCGATATCCAGTACCATCCATGCGGTCAACTCCTTTGGCTACATCTTTCGGTCTGTCCAAATCGGTATAATCGAAATAGTCCTTCATTGAACCGCCATACCATGCAGCAATGCCTCCACCTCTTGCAGAAGCATCATATAAACCACTCATTCCGGCTTGTACGACAAATTTTTTTTTGTCATTGGTGTATCCTAAAACATTGAGTGAATTTTGGATTAATCCACCATTGATAGTAGTATATTCTTCAAATGCTCTACTTAAATAACGATAGCTAATAGCTTCATCTAATGCGCTTTGTGCCTTACTCTCAATCTGGTCTTGAATGTAAGTATTGGCAGCATTTAAAGCAGCTACGAAATCTCCGTACTTTGTATTAAAAGCATCGTATTTACCATTTACAGAAGATCTGTCGGTTGCATCGGCTACCCCTTTTTCTACAACGGCTTCAATAACGGTAGTAAGTTCTTCTACAGCTTTTCCTAAAGCCGTATAAGTTGTGTTCAATGTAGTCTTAGCTGTTCCGACAAGTAACGGATTAGCGTAGACTTCTGTATAACTCTTGTCTACATCGGCTTTAACTGTAGCAATGCTTTTCAGATAAGCACCGATGGCAGAAGCCTCTCCACGGTCTACTACTCCATCAGCAAAAGCATCATCAGTAAAGTTCTTTAATCCGGCTACATCGGAATTGATTTTATTGATATCGGTCTTTACGTTCTCAATATCTTTCTGTGCTTTTGCAGCCGCAGCAGCCGCAGCATCGGCATTTGATTTTGTAGCAGCATCTATTGCAGAGATAGCCGCAGTACGCTTGGTATAATAATTCTTTTGTTTCGTAGCAAAGTCCGAAGGGATAGTTATAACCTCTGGTGTATCTTTTGACAGTGCAGCCAATGCCGTATCGTAGGCTGTATAGGCTGTATTATAGTTCGTTGGAGTTCCTAAATTATAACGTGTGTATCCAGTAGTTATATCCGACTTATCTGCTAAAATTCGTGCCCTCTCATCTTTGATACTTTGTTTCTCAGCCGGAGAGATAACCCCGTCCGCTGCCCATGAGTCCAAACGACTTTTAGCTGCATCTGCCGCAGCCTGTGCAGCATCAACCGCAGATTTAGAAGCGGATGCAATCGCATTTAACGCAGTAGTCCTTTCAGTATAATATTTAGTCTGCTTAGTCGCAAAATCGGTTGGTATCTCAATCGTTTCTTTAGTCGTGTCAGACAACACTAAAAGACTATTGTAATAATCTGTATAAGCTGTATTGTAAGCGGTCGCTTCTCCCAGATTATATAATAGATATCCTGCGGTAATATTATCTTTATCCGCTTTTATTCTGGCTATTTCATCTTTGATACCTTGTTTTTCGGTGGGTGAAATAACTCCATCCTCAGCCCATGAATCTAATCTGTCTTTTGCTGCATCCGCTACAGCTTGTGCAGACTCCGCTAAGGTTTTAGCATCATCTGCAAAAGTCTTCAATTTATCTTGAATGGCTTTGTTCGCTGTTTCTACGGCTGTATTGAAAGAAGCATACGCAGTGTTGAAAGAAGCGTATTTTAAATCCACATCCGCTTTCTCCGCTTCCGTTGTTTTCCCATCTGCTATAGCGGTATTAATTGAATTAAGTAGATTTGTGATGGCGGTATTCAAAGCCGTGTAGCTTGAATTTAATCCGGTCTTCGCTGCACCAGTTAAATAGACATTGGCATATAGTTTATCAAATGTTGCCTTTACTTCACCTTTGGTATTATTTACAATGTTGATATACTTCTCTATTGCCTGTGCCTCAGAAGCATCAATAATACCGTCTTTGAAAGCTCCATCTACATAGTCATTCAAGTCTCCTACTGCCCCGGCTGCATTATCTGCCGCTGTCTTAGCTGCATCTGCCGAAGTTTGCGCTGCCTCCGCTGCCGCTAATGCTGCATCAGCGTAGCTCTTCAACATGTTCTGAATGGATAGATTTGCAGCTTCTATGGCTGTGTTAAAGTCTTCATTAGCCTTATTAAAATCAGCATACTTCGCATCTACCGCAGCTTTCTCTTCCGCTGTTGTCTTCCCATCCGCAATGGCAGACTGTATAGAGGTAAGAAGGGCAGTAGTCGCAACATCTAATTTATCTTTAGCTGTCTTTAAGTTTTCTTTTGCTGTCCCTAATAAATATTTATTGGAGTACAGTTTGGTGTATGTAGCATCGGTTGCTGCCTTAGAACCATTTACTACATTGATGTACTTTTCTATAGCCTTAGCTTCCGCTTCGTCTATGACCCCATCTTTAAACGCTCCATCAACATATCCGTTTAAATCGTCTACTGCATCCGATGCACTGTCTGCCGCAGCTTGTGCTGCATCTGCCGCAGCCTGTGCAGCAACCGCAGCTTCTTTAGCTTGGTCTGAATAAGATTTTAATAAATCCTGAATAGCACCATTAGCCACTTCCACTGCGGTACTAAAGGATTCATTCGCTGTATTGTAAGCTGCAAATTTAGCATCTACATCGTTCTTTTCTGCAACTGTAGTCTGACCATCGGCAATAGCAGTGTTGATTGAATTGATAAGATTAGTGGTCGCAATGTCCAGCTTATCTTTGGCAGATTTCAATCCGGTCTTTGCTGCTCCTGTAAGATAGGTATTTGCATACAATTTAGTATAGGCAGCATCGGTAGTTTTCTTAGCGTTGTCTACGATGTTTATATATTTCTCAATGGCTTGTGCTTCGGATTCTTCAATCACACCATCCTTAAATGCACCGTCCACGTATGTGTTCAAATTATCCACAGCCGTTGCAGCTTGTTCCGCAGCTTCTTGTGCTTCCGCTGCCGCTGCCGCAGCTTCATTCGCCTTGGTATCATCGGTATATTTAGAAGCCAATTCCCAATGAGAAATATTAAATGCTTCTCCGGCTTTCTTCGCTGTCTTGGCTCTAAGAATATCATTGTGATAAGTCGTACCATACGTTGCGTTTACCCATAAGTCTCCAACGTCATAAACCTGTTCAGTAGTAGGTTTGGCAACAAATACTCTACGCTTTCCGTCTGCTGTATCCTGTGCTTTGGATGCAGCCGCTAATGCTTTTAGAGTAGCTGTATCTTCAATGACACTCCATTTCCAAGTAGTACCATCTTTTACCCATTTCCAGCTTTCGCCTGTATCAATGTTGGTAAAGGTATCATTGGCATGTTGTTTCTTTAATTCCTCGGTAGTCCAATCAACGGCAGGTTTATTCGTCAGAGTTGGGCTATATTTTTCAAAGAAACTTTCAATTTGACCATCTATTTGATATTGAATGTTATTCAGGCTTTCTGTTACCTCTTTAGCATAGTTAGTCAAATCTTCGGTAGCTGCATCAATAGCATCCTGAGTCGCTTTGTCTAAAGCGTCTTCAATGGTTGAACCATTTCCGATGGTTGAACCTACCTCCAATTGACCTTTTATTTTCAGACCTTTTCCGGTCTTAAATTCCATATAAGAAGTACGATTTCTATCGCCAATATAAGTATCTCCATAGACATTCATAAAGGCTTTGTTGGTCGTCTTATCAACGCCATAAGAGATGTAATCCTTATTCACATAGGAATAGGAATTAATGCCGGCATACATGGTTAAAGACGGAGAATATAAATCCACCGCACTAAATATCATGGCGTTCTGGCGTTCTGGTACTTTGTCGTCTCTGTGACCTAATTGACAGATTACATCGCCTATAGCCGGAGCATCACTCTTTGTATCTGCATCGGTCTTGGACAAGTCAATATAATCATCGCCTACGCCCACAACCAGTCTCCAATAATAGTGATTGGAAACATTTTCATAAACACCCTCTTTGATGTTGAAGTCCTGTGAAAGAGCTTGGTCGTTTTTACGGAAACGATTCTCTACCTTTACTCCATCTTGTTCAGCGAGGAAATAGCACCGGTAGAAGTTCCATACCTTTTCTTCTTTTTCTCCATCTTCGTTAATTATTTCCTCTCGGTCTACTACCTTAATACATTTGATAGAGCCACCGGGAGTGATAATCTGCCGTCCGGCAATACTACCGGTATTGATAATCTCTAACGTCTCAAAGTAGGCTTTCATACGTACTTTTAAGAAGTCAGTCTCAATGAATGTCTTTCCATTCCCATCAACAGCAAATATACCGCCAATGTCTCCACCGGATACATAGTTGCCAATCTTGATACCTCTCAGGAAAGAAATAAAGAAACGTGCAATATCTTCCGTATCTTTACGAAGGAAGTATTTCAGACCTTGTTTCAAGAAGTCTACACCTCCAATAGTATTCATTATATCCTGCTTGACAGAATCAATGCTGGTCTGAATGGAGTTCTTACTTATCGTAAGTGTATCTGCCAGTTCAATCGTAATTTCCGGTAGAACTTCACTATCTGAACGATAAGTATAGCTGGATACATAAAGCTGATGGTATTTGCCATTGTATTCTAAATCAATACGTGCACTTGAATTAATCAGTGCTTCTATAGCCGGATTTTCAGCAAGGAAGATACGACTTAACTTAATAGAGAACGTGAACTTTTCACTATTATTGTTAGCCATGTATTTAAGGATAGCTTCTTCCAATTCATTCTCTGCCTTGTAGATATAGGTCTGCGGCATATCAATGTTTGTGATAACAAAGCTGTCCCCATAGGAAGGTCTGATATTTCCATTCTTATTCGGCATTACCATACCAAAGGTAGTATTGTCTTTTTTCAAAGCAATCCATACCTCATTCTGTGTAGTATCTTGCTGGCTGGCTTGTATGTTATTAGGCTTTACTTTATCAGCATAGTTACCTTCTGCAATATTACCATTTTTGTCAACTTGTACCGGATTCTTAAAAACAGTCTTTCCATCTTCTTCTACTTCTATAACTCCAATTTGGAATGTACAAGCATTACAATTTCCACTTGTCATTACGATAGAAGCATCGCTACCTACAATCGGTTGCTCGAATAAGTTGAATCCGTAGTCTCCACTAAAACGGTTCAGCTTTACATAGAAGTAAGAATGAACATAATCTCCGGTGCTTTCGTCTACCTCATCGTTATCGTCCTTGTCAAAAGCTACATCTATAATTTCGTCTATGCGTAAACCGGCAGCATTGAGAGTGTTTTTAATTGTAGGCTTTATATCTTCAAAAGTAACAATTTGTTCCTTCTGACTAGCTGTTGTAAATTCATTCTCAAAGACATAGTATTCTCCTGTTTCTGGATTGATATACCTTTTATTAATTGCATTATAGAAACGTTCTGCACCGTCCGTATCTCGATAGATAGGAGGCATAAGAGTGCCAGCCGGAGTTATCCATTTCCCGCCTGCCGCTTCAATCGCTGCCCGGTCGTTGCTTGGATTTGGATAATAGAACTGAATGTTATCCGAACTACCCGTTCCGGTAACTCGGTTGGTTATTTTATAATTGGCATTTGTCTTATTGATGGAAAGCAACTCATAATCTTTTCCATACCGGAATGTATGAGTAATGGCATTATCCGTAAAGCCAACATGACATGTCTTTCCTACGAAATAAAAAGGAAGTTCAAAGATATTGAAAATCTCCTGTATAGCATCAAAGACAAACACATCTTCCAAAGAGACCTGCTTAACCTCGGAAGTAATGCCTGCATCAACGACAAGTCGGTAGGCTACCTGACTATATTCCAGAGAATAATTCAAACGAGCAACCAGTTCATGCACATCTCCGTAAAACAATACCTTTGTGCTATTACTTACATACCGGTCTACCGAAGTGTTATCAGATACAACATCATAGAAATAAATAGTCTCCAAGATGTTTCTTTCAGAAACGAATTCAATGTCATGTTTGTATCGAACATCGTCGTTTGATTTGGAAGAAGACGGAGTTTTAACTATGAAATATCTCTCACCACGAAAGTCAGCGTATTGTTTCCCTGTGACCCACTTATCATCCAAACAGGTTGGATACATTGCAGTAGCGGTTAGGTTCACAGAACCCATGCGGCTTTCACTAAAGGAATACTCAGGAATAATTAATTGATTCTCTTCATTTGGAAAAGGAGTATCGTTCACTCCGTCTACGTAGGTGAAGATTTTAATTAATGGCTTGCTCATTATTTCTCTTTTCTTTTATATTGTTAATCTGTTCTGTTTTCTTCTGAATAATCTTTTCTGCATTCTCGATAAATTCAGCTACAGGACAATTACTTTCCCTTGGTATAAAATGGCAAGTGAGCCATTTTGAAATGGCTCTGGACTTGATATCATCGTTTAATTCTAACTTCCCTATTTTAAGATTAAGTCTCTCGATTTCCTCTCTATTCTCTTTTTTGTCCTCATCTCGATTTTTCTTTATCTCTTCAATGAGTTCACGCAGATTCTTTATTTCATACGAGACTTTCTCAGGCTGTGCTTTATATGCAGCTATAAAACCATATATAGCCCCTCCGCTTCCTAATGCTCCTAATATAATAGTTAGCCAATCCATAAAATAGAGTTTATAGTACCAAAGATACTAATTATTTTTCATTATTATTGCTCTTAGAAGCCGCTAATTTAACGGCTCTCTCTTCTTTTTCCAATTCTTTTTGTTCTTGCAACTCTACCTCTCTTTTCCTGCGTTCTTTTTCATCGGGAGCAGAAACCGGACTTTCTTCTGTGGCTGTTTCTTCGGATATGATGCCATTAGATTTTAGCTGTACAAGCATGCCTGCAAATTCGGTATCTGACTGTGGTCTCCATACTTTGAAAGAAGCATTGATGTTCAATTGTTCAAAGTCTGTTATCGCTGTTGGTTGTATCTTTTTCTCAACCAATTCTTTAGCCAATCCTTCTTTGAACAGACGACACATTTTATCGGCAACATTTTGGTAGTCAATAACTTTTTGCAATGCGTTTTCAATATCCATTGACATAGACATCATAATCGCAATGCCGGATATATCACCGGACATCTTGATGTCTTTAGGAAGAATAAAGGTTGTGCTGGAACATTTCTGAATAGTTTCTTCCAGCAATTGAAGAGTATCCAGATAGCCTTGTGGAGATGGGGGAGACAGAAATTTAGCATCCCCTTCTGCATTCATAGACCTATCGTTTAGAATTACGCTACCCGCTATCGTCTTTCCGCTATCATCGAAACGACCTTTAATATATAGAATACCCCAACCATGACGTTTCTGAATGACATTGAATATGTTATATAACACTTCGTATGCTTCAATGATATTTTGTGCATTGTTCCATGCAACATCTCCACGTTTTGTTACTAGAGGTATTTCAGAAAAACCGTGAACTTCTACACTTTCCAGTTTCCATCCTTTATCGGCTGCATCCAGACCGCTATTGCTATGGTGGTAAACATATGTGTCGTCGTAAGAATCAATGTATTCCGTCTCTCCATCGGTGTAGTAGACACTTTCTAATATCCGGTCTCCATTATCGTCATTGTGAGGACACAGGATATATCCATCCATAAAAGATAAAAGACGGCATTTGATTCTCTTTTTATTGTCAAAGTAGTAAAGTAAACCTGCATCACCTACAGACAATTGAGCATCAACCAGTTTAGTCTTCATGCCATCCTGATTACGTAATCTCCAATATTGTTTAAAGGTAATGAAGTCTTTAGCTTGTTGTTCAGAAGGCTGCGTTTCCATAAGAGTAAATAGCATGTCATTCCCACACAGATGAAGAACCTGCTTATCTTTTATGTTCTTTTGATAAGATACAGCCATTTTTTGATATTCAATCTCCACATAGCTACCGTTGTCCAACTTCATGGTAATAGAAGGGACATTCTGGTCAAAAAGGACTTTGTGGCACTGAGGGTCTAGTTCTTCCAGAAATTGTTGTTGTGAGATAACCTTCTTTTTAAATTTAGGCAATTCCGCCCTTACTGTTTGGTTGATGGATACTTCACGTGTGTAATTCCATAAACTACTATAGTCTACAACCCCTCTAAAGAATGGCTTCTTTTGAAGCAACTCATCCGGATTGTCAATCAAATACTTTATTTGCTCTTTATAATCAGCCATTGTTTGTCTCCTTTTCAATTAAATTGTACCGTTTCATACATTGTTCTTTACTGTTTACATAACATTCTCTTTGGGTGTAGGGACAAATATAATTGAACTTAGGTTCAACCACTACAACGCAATCCTTATCTTCTTTCTCATCTGTGCCGAACTTATCATTTAGTTTGGTTCGAATATCAATCTGCATTTTGAGAGCGTCTTTCGCATCCAATTTCCCCTCTGCATGCGCTGTCTTGACATCACTTAGCAACTTAATAAGTTCTGCCTTATTTTCCTCAAAAGTAATGTCTTCTGCGAAATTTTCTACTTTAACAGGAGATTTTACTTCTTCTTTCTCATCTTTATTTAATGCTTTCAGATAAGTTTGTAGAAAGATTATCTTTTTGGAAGACATATATTCTTTCATGTCTTCTTCATCACTTTCATTGCCCCAAATCGCTTTGAATGCAATCTTATTATCATCAAAACTATTTAGAAGAAGAACATAAGAAATGTCCCGGACTGAAATGTTATGTTTCAGTTTCTTCCCTGCGTTGATTGTATCTTTAATGTCTTCTAAATTCATTTGTACCTCCTATGCCCAAAAACTTGGATTATATATATTGTCTCTTCTATGAGTAATAATACTTTTTTCCGGTTCATCAAACTTAGCTGTTTGAGTCAACTCTTCTCCATATTTATATTCTAACAATGGAAGCATCCGGTAAGCTATAGGGTCAAGTAAGTCCATAGAACGCCCTTTACCTAGCATCTGATTCATTTCCTTCTTACTTAAAAGACGGAACTTTCCACTGAACTGTTGTTTGAACCGGACAACGGAACATTCCTCGATAAACTCTGTCTGTATGCTAATCTCTTCTTTCATCTTGGAATGATAATAGCGTCTTGAAGCAACTTCATCATCCCACGACAACATACCTTCATTAATAAGAAATCTTAGACGGAGATAGCACTCATCTTTTAATAGATAAGCCGAACGAGCATACATTCCACAAGGAGCATTACTTGAAAGGAAAGGAAGAGCATCTGGTATATAGTCAGACATGTATCTGGCATTTGTTCCATCAAATATAATATGAGTGTTGGCTATATCCCATTTTTCTGCAAATGATAATAATCTTTCAGCATTCATTCGAGGTGTTGTCTTTCCCAAAATCATAACATCCAAGATATGTAGTCCATCCCATGCGATTGCTACCAGATTGTCTGTTCCATAATCCGCTAAGTCGGCTGTAATCCATCTGTCCCCATTTCTCTGTGGGTCAGTCATGAACGTCTCCCTTGCTACAGAAGATGGTATAGGAGCTTCTGAATCGTCGTCTTCGTCTACGTTCCAGTTACCTTCCAAAAGTATTTGACCACGCTTTCCACCAGATGCGGCAACGCTACCAATATAGTCTTTGTTATCTCCTAATGAAGCAACGTTTTCACTTATATTACCTAATATAAAACAGAAGGATTTAATCAAGTTCTCATAGGAAAACTTGACCACTCCTTTATTAACGGCTTTCAGTTTACGGTCTATGGATATCTTGCATTTCTGATATACCTCTTCTTTACTTTCTCCCCAAACAACAGTATCAACAGTTTCACCTTCAGTGAAGAAATACAGCACCTTTCTATCCATGTCAGGACGGATAAAGCCATCATATCCAATATAAGGTTTAAGGAATGTCCGAAGCCAGTGAGACTTCTTGGGATTGGTTGTGCCACGTATCTTTGAACCGATACCAGCCGAACCACGGTTACGGGTAATAATTGTATTGAATGTAGACCACTCATAGGATGTTAACTCATCCATATATACCATATCATACTGCCATCCTTTGACACGTTCCATCAACTTCTTAGGATTTTCATCAGCAATATGTGTAATGTCTACAAAAGCACCAGAAGGGAAAGTTATACGAGGACTATCTGTTTCCTTGGATTTAACGCTATCACCATAAACGTTTTTAAATTCATCTACCATACCACCACCAGCTTTGGTGTCTTGTAGATTTCTACGAGTGAAAACAGCACGGAAACGAGGTATCTTAGACCATTCAGCTACAGACAAAATAGCACCGAAGCTCTTACCGCAGTTCAATACGCCTCCAAAGAAGCAAACATCTACGTTTGATCTAACAAATGCTTCTTGACCACCAGCTTGGGGTCTAAACACTTTCGCTTTATTTTTTACTTCCTCCTTTTCCATATCTTTATAACCACAAAAATAGCGTTCTTTATGTTTGAAAAAATTCTCAAATATAAGTAATCTTATCAGATATGATAACATTTTTGGAATATTCTCATCTCTAACTTGTTAGTAATGCTTTATTTTGTGTGTGAATTATTAACTAATTGGGAGAAACTATGAAGTTTACGAAACAAGAAGCCTTTGAAAAACTCAAAGGTGAACTGACCAAAGGCGGGAAAACCCTGCGTTTGACAGAAAGAAGCATTAACACCACATTAGACACCCTAATGCCGTTACTTGCAAACGATGAAACTGAGTTGGATGTTTTCTTCAAAGCCGCTTTGCCTATTGTAAGTACGCAAAACGCCAATGTTGAAAAAGATAACGCAGATTTCGTAAAAATGTATAAGGAAAAGAATCCTCTAAATCCTAATCCCGACCCTGACCCAAATCCTGACCCGGATAAGAACAAGAAAGACCCTATTCAGGAACGGTTGGAACGGTTGGAAGCGCAGCTTGCTGAAAAGGAAAGAAAGGAGAAAATCGGCTCTTTGAGAAGTACACTTTTGTCGAAATTGGGAGAAAAGGGAGTTGACAAAGAATGGGCAAACGAGTTCATTTCTGAAATCAACATTACCGAAGATTTCGATGTAGACAAGAAGACTGAATCTTATTTAAAGATTTACAACAAATCGAAGGCTGAGATTCCTTCTATCATTACTCCCAAAACCCCAAAGGGAGAACCCATCTTGGATGAGAAGGAACTTTGGAGCGACTTGAAACCTAAAAAAGAATAATAAAATGAACGAAAACGATTTTAACGATTTCATGTATGGTGGCGTATTCTTAGGTACGGCACTTGTACAGAAAAGAGGAAGCATCGGGGGAACTCGATACGTCTTCGTAAAATTGCAGGGCATAAAGAACCAGTTCGTTTTCCCGACTACCGGTGGTGTAGTTCAGAATCCCTTTCAGGGAAGGGGAAAGATGTTCGCTGGTGACTTGGTAGAATATAGATACAATGGCGGTACTACAAATGATAGCGACAATGCTGTTGTAATTCTGATGAAGACTTTTGAAGTAGCAAAGGTTGTGGAAGCCGCAGGAACAGAAGTTCTGATTGCTCGTACTGGTTACAGACACATACCGGAAGTTGGAAACATCTTGATGAAAGCACCGGACACTCTGGATGGTACAGGTACTTCCGCTATGGTTACTGCTGTAGAGGCAACAACTGATGCTGGCTCAGATGTATGGAAACTTACATTAAGTGCTGCTATCGGTGCATTGGCTGTAGGTGATGTATTGGTAGAAGGAACAAAAGCTGGTGATAGCGATAAGATGTTGGTTCAGAACCCCAATGCTATGCTTCCTTGCGACTATGATTTCTCTTACATTCCCGCAAAGAATGAAGACGATTGGGACGGAGCAATATATATGCTAACTCCGACTTTGGGAGGGACAGCATACATCCACCGAATGTCTCCAATGCCTCCGGCTGTATTGAAAGAAAGAAATGTTTCCTTAGTAAAAGGATGGTTCACGCTTCGTGCTAATTAAAGAAAGGAGTATATAGAATGGCAAAATTTGACTTTAATAATAGTAGATATGCTGCTCTCTTTAACAGTAGAGAGGGCATAAACTTTTTGCAGAGTTTCATTGATAACTCTGAAATGCTCCGTATAAATTATGGATGGTGGAGAACTCAGTATTCGATTGCTGACACCAAGACTCCGAAGAATGCTAAAGGAGATGCAACGTTTACCGTTTCTACCAAGAAATCAACTTCTGCACCTTTGATGGATATGCGAGCACCGTATGGTGATTCTATCCCTCTGGATAAGGAAGGTTTCGCTTTCTATTCTGCAAGTATTCCTGACTTTATCACCCCGGGTCTCGTTGAGACAGCAATGGAGCGTCAGTATAAAGAGGAATATTTCGCTCAATTCGGAAACGATGCGAAGATTCTGCAAGCATGGGCGGAAGAGGCTCAATTGCTGATTGACAGTAAAGACCAAACCCTGAACTATCTCGGTGCTCAACTGCAATCTACCGGTAAGACTATCTGTGACTTTGGTCGTGGTATCAGAGGTAGAATCCAGAAAGCCGAAATTCCGGCAGAGAACTTCGTAAAAGCTGGTGAAAAAACTTGGACTGACCCGACTTGTAAGTTGCTCACCCAAATGGTAGAGATTGAATACAATTTCCGTGAACGTACCAATTACCAAGGTGCAATGAAGTGGATGGTCACTTACGATATGTTCCAGAAAGTAATTCTGCAAAATGCAGAAGTTCGTGAATGGATTCAGTACTATCGTGACCTGAATACCAATAGCCCAACGGCTTCTCCTGAAATCAAGATTATCCCCGAAGAACTTTTCCGTAACGCAACGGCAAGCATCCCGGGTCTTTCTCCAATCGAAATCGTCGTAGAGAAAGAAAAGAACTTGGAATGGGACAAGACCACAATGGTAAACGGTTGGAAAGAAGGTATCGCTGTTCTCCGTCCGGTTGGTTATGCTGGTGATATCCAGTACACTGACATCTTGGATGAAAACTTGTTCCCGAAATTTGGTGTAGACGAAATCAAGATGGTATTCGCTTCTTTGGATGGCGGTATCGCTCGCTTGGTAAACTCTACTGTGCCGAATGGACGTTTGAAAGAATGGCATACGGACTTGATGATGTCTGCCATCCCGTCATTGACTGAGTTCCCTTGGCATATCATTGTAGATACTACAAAGACTAATTGATATGATACAATTTGATATTATAGATTATCTTTCTGGGTTGACCGCCTTTGTCTTCGATAAGGCGGTCTTAACCCGTATCGCAATGGAACGTGATGTAGCCGACATAACAGATTATAAAGAACTTACTCAGCAACAGAAAGACTTATGTCTCGCTGATTTGTTGTTTGTAATCTATACTGCTCCAAACTATACCGCTAACATGACTAATCAACATGGGCAATTTATACAGACCATCGGTAGTCAACGATACGACACCAAGAAAGAAGTCTATAATGTCATGATTGGGTTATATCAAAAGTGGGACGACCCCAAAATAGAGGAAATTCCAAGCGAAGGTTTACAATGGATTAACGAGAACGACTGATGTACATAGAGAGAAACCGCATACAAGAATATCCGTTTGATGGTGTGTTTTATCACATTGGAATTGATGAAAGTAAAAAATTGGATGAACAAGTAGAAGAAGAAATAATCGACTTGGAAACCAAATGTGACATACAAGAATCATCAAAAACAGATACAAGTGGAGCTATTAACGCTTCATTCAATATCTATTTCCCTTTTGATACTACTGTAGGCATTAACATTAAACGTGGTTATCTTTTTAGAGGTTCTATGTATGGAATGGAAGTCAATGGGACTATCATTGGACTTTTCCCCACTCAGATGGGTGGATGTGTGGCTTATATTACTGATAGGACAACGTGAGTATAAAGGATGGATATATAAAAGACCTAGCCAATAAGCTAGCAAGGGATGGTCGGAAACTTATTGAGACAGCCTATCTAAAGGCAGATTTCGGTAAGGATAAGACACAGAACCTACATGATAGCTATGGAAGCGCAGTCTATTATAATTATAAGATTTATCCGAATACCAAAAGTTTCTTTACGCCTATGTCTTCTACTAAGAAAAAAGACCCCAACACAGGGGAGAAAATCAGCGGAAGAGAGGCTATAGAAGATTTCTTTGCAACATTTAAACCTTCTTCGGATGGTATGCAATTGGTTGTCGTTGTCGCCATGTTTTATGGTGGAATATTGGAAGCCGGACAATATCCGTTGAAAAGGAAATACAATGTAATTTTTATGATAGGAGACGATATCCGAGCACTGGCTGCGAAGATAAAAGAAGCAAGTGTATATAAAATACAAGATGGAAGGGTAGCTGCATTATGAGAGATGATAATTTGTTGAACATATCTGCGATTGAAACCTATTTCAATGAAATATTGGATGGGGATTTATCTGAAAATGTATATCCATCTACTCTACCAAGTACTATTCCCGATAGCTGGAAGGACATGGTAGTAATATCTTGTGATACAAGTTTGACTGATTATAACGCTTATGCTTCCGGTGGAGTGAATATCTATCTTTACGCCAAACCTCTTAGCAACGGCAAAAAAAATGTAGCTGTCATGTCTAAGATGGAAAAGCGTTTGAATGAGATAATCAAAGAACAGGTATCATCCAATTCTCGTTATCGTATTCACCGTTCAGAAAACCGGGAAGACTACGACGCAGTTCGTAACCTTCACGTAAATATAGTAAGAATCTGGGTATTAATTATTTAATTTATAAACTATGGCAACAACAAATTTAGGAGGTACCGCTTTGATTTTAGGCGGTGTGCAACAAATCCTCATCACTCCGTACACTGCTGCTGGTGAATTAGGTACAGAAACCTATTCTCTTGACCAAATCGTAGCGGATTCAACTTCCATTACTCAGGAAGACAATACGACCAATGCGATTGATTCAGAGACCAAAGACGAACCAATCTATGAAAATATTACATTGGGACGTTACACCGTGACCATGAACTCTGGTGATATCCAATCTGACCTTTTGACTAAGATTATGGGATTTACCATTTCTGGTGGTAATATCTGTGCTCCCAATACCTATAAACCAGTATGGGCAAAAATTGAAGCAGCGTTTAACGATGGTACTTTGGTTTGTCCCAAAGTGAAAATTTCCGGTCGTATTGAAGCAGCCAGCTTGAAGACAGGTATTGTTCAGGGTATTATTTCCGGTACTTGTTACGCTGGTAAGGTAGATTCGAAAGCCGATGCTCCATTGACTCCGTTCTATATCATTCCGAAAGTATCGGGGGGAGCTTGACGAAATTAGCAACGCCAACTAATTTCGTCGTTTCTAGTAGACTTGAAACATCCGTTAAAGTTGGCTGGAAGAATGTAACCGGTAATAATGGATATAGTATTCGTAAAGGTACAACAGGAGCTTGGACTTCGATTGCTAAAGATACTGTAACTTATACCGATTCTTCTCTGAAAGCTGCGGATACATTCACTTACTACTTAAAGGCGGTTGGAGACAATCTTACAACAAGTGACAGCGACCCTGTTACTCTTGTAGTACCTGCGTTTTCAAGTTCAATATAAACAAGGGAGGGAGGAAACTCCCTCCTTTTTATTTTTAAGTCATGGAAGAAAAGAAATACAAATCAGCCGATGAGCCTGTGAGCGATGAAGCAATGGAAAGACTCGCTCAGATAATGAACGATTCACCTTCTTTAGTGAAGTTAAAAGATACTGAATGGGAAATCCGGTCTCTGAAACCGGGAACGATGTGGATGATTGCAGAAGAGGCAACTAAGATAAGTAAAGTGGAGAATGCTTCTTTTGGAGATGTCTTAAAAGAAATGACTACTAATTTCCCTTCGGTTTGTAGAATACTAACCTTAGCTTTAATCAATGACAAGAAGCGGATAGATACTGATTATCAAAAAGTTTACGATACGATACTTTGGGAGACGGAAGTCAAAGATTGGGCAAATCTTCTTTTTGAGGTTCTTAATTTAATTGGGATTGAGCCTTTTTTTCAGATTACCGGACTAACGCAGACTTTCAAGCAGATAGCCTTGGAGAGAAAGACGAAGATAACCGAACGGAACTCGTAATAGCCCGGACGAGTTATGGTGAAATGTTTGATTTCTTAAAAGCATTTCCCTCCGTTACAATGGAACAATATATGTGGCAAATGACAATCGCTCAAATTGGTATAGCCAAAAACGATTCCACACATATTGTATATCTTCCAGATAATGAAGATGCTAAATTCCATAAGAAGAAAAAGATTAATGTAACAAGTATCTCTCAATTAGCAAATGATTTTGGGATACCTGTAATAAAAGCAGAATAAGAATTATGGCAGCAGATGGATATGTATTGAATATTCCTAAATCGGTATTAGATCAATTAGATAGTGCCGATGAGAAGATAGAGCAAATTGCTAAAACTAGTCAAGAGACGCAGCGTGTAGTAACACAAGCCTTTACCGACATGGCAAATGGGATAAACCCATTTATCAATAAGGCAAAAGAAGCATCTAAAGGGCTAAAGTCTATTGCTTCTAAAGAGAGTAGTACAGAAGCCGGAAAATTGGCTAACAATATTGCCAAAATATCAGAACAAGTAAATAAAATATCTTCTTCTCCTATAGATGGGCTGAATAAAAAAATAGAATCTCTTAGAAGTCTATTATCAAATTCATCTGCCGTCATACAGAATATAGATAATCAAACCAAATCTTTAATCAGTGGAGAAATTTCCTATTTAGAACAAGAAAAGAGAAGTATATCTTCTACAAATTCATCATGGAATGAATATCTGGATACATTAAACCAAACATCATTAACAGCTCAAAGACAGAAAGAAGCAATGGAACAACTCAATGCTTCTTTCCGTTCTGGAAATTCTGAATTACAAAAAAGAGCAAAAGCTACTGATGAATATCGTGCTTCTGTTGAAGCTGCCTATGCTGCCGACCAAAAGAGAATTGATAAAACAAATTATCAAAAAGAAATACAAGCTGAGAAAGAGAAACAAAAAGCTATCCGGCAAACAGAAGCAGAAAAAAAACGTGCTGATAGAAGTGCTGCTCAATCGGCAAAGATAGCTGAGAAAGCAGAAGAATCTTATCGTAGAGCTTTAGAAAGACCGGAGCAAACTATCACTCAGAGAATAAATAAAATATCTCGATTACGTCAAGCACAAGAGCGACTAACTGCTACAGGTAGAGATTATACTGCTCAAATAAATCACATTGTTTCTGAAACGAACCGTTTACAGATTGCTAATACACAAGCTGCACAGAAAACCGGAGAACTTAGGAAACAACAATCGAGAATATTGGATACATCCGCTCAATTGCAACGTCAGTTAGCATTGTTATTCTCCGTATCCGCCATTGAAGGATATATCGGTAAAATGGTTAAAGTTCGTGGAGAATTTGAAATTCAACAGCGGTCTTTACAAGCCATATTACAGAATAAGGATGAAGCCGATGCTTTGTTTGAGAAGACGGTACAATTGGCTATTAAATCTCCCTATACTATTAAGGAATTAATATCCTACACAAAACAGTTAGCTGCTTATCGTATTGAAACTGAAAAGTTATACGATACAACTAAGATGTTGGCAGATATTTCCAGTGGTCTAGGTGTGGATATGCAGCGTTTAATTCTTGCCTTTGGGCAGGTTAAAGCAGCTAATTATCTCCGTGGACAGGAACTCAGACAATTTTCGGAAGCCGGAGTTAATATTTTGGGAGAACTGGCTGATTACTTTACTCAGTTGGAAGGTAGAATGGTATCAGTGGGTGAAGTATTTGAGATGGTATCTAAACGTATGGTATCTTTCGGAGACGTTGAAAAAATATTTCAGAAGTTAACATCCGCTGGTGGTATTTTCTATAATATGCAGGAAATACAAGCTGAGACTTTACAGGGACAATTAGCGAACTTAGAGGATAGCTTCGATGTAATGTTTAACCAAATTGGCAAAGCAAATGATGGAGTACTCAAAGGAATGGTATCTGCTTTACGTTCTGTTGTAGAGAATTGGGAGATTTTTGCAGTTGCTTTAAAAACAGTTGCTAGCGTTACAGCTATTTATATAATAAAAACTGGATATGCAGTTCTTGCTACTAAGTCCTTAACTGCGGCTACTATTGAAGCGACTATCGCACAAGGTGGGCTTGCATCAGCAATGGCAAAGACTGTCCTATGGATGAATAAAGCGGGTGCATGGTTAAAGGCTAATCCGTGGGTATTACTTGCTACTGTAGTATTATCTGCCGGATATGCTTTTTTAGAAATGTCAAAGAAGACCAAAGAAGCGAAAGCTAAATTTGACTTATTGACAAACTCTATTGACACCCAAATAAATAAATTTAATTTACTTGTAGATAAAATAAAAAAACAAGAGCAAGCATATAAAGATTCCACAGTAGAGTTAGGAAAATACACAACAGGAACAAAAGAATATGCCGATGCCGAAGAAGAAAGCAATAAGCGTAGAAAAGAATTGAGTGCTTCTTTAGCGGTTCTACAAGCTCAGTATCCAGACGTCTACAAAAAGCTGAAAGACCAAAAGAATATCACTGGTGATTTAACTATAGCGCAGCAAAAATATAATAAAGAACTCCGTCAGACGCAAGTTCTAAATGATTTAATGAAGGAAGACGGTACTAACTTTGCTCGTGACACACAGAAGTTTTCGGAAAGTATAGAAGAAAATAAAAAGGCTGTAGAAAAGCTGGGAGTTGCCTATGATTCCGCTGCTTCTAAAATAGTCCGATTAATGCAGCAAGGAAAGACTAATTCAACTTTTGATGAATGGTTTAGACAGATAGATGAAGGAGCATTTACTACTACTGAAAAGGTTGATAAATTGATGAAGCTACTTCGTAGTGGATTAATTGGTGAAGGAAAAGTAGATGTAACTCATATTATAGCACCATTGAAACAAGTGCAGCATGAGGCTACTCTAACTTCTATAACCTTTAGGGGTGCTACCGATTTGATTGAAAAGCAATATCAAATTTTGGAAGATAAGGCATTACTAGCAGCCAGAATTACAAAAGAAGAATTTCAAAAGTTAGATGCCGAAGAGAAACAAACCTATATAAATACAATTAGAAACTTTGTAAATTCCGCAGCCGGGAATGAAGATAAAGCTACGCAAACATTCATTAAACATAGAATGCAAACTCGGCTTGGAATTAATATAGATTTTAATAAAAAACAGGTTCAGAAAGAATTATCTGATTTGCAACAAATCATTTATGATAAAATAAATGAGATTAATCGTAATACTAAAAAATTAAAAACTAACATCAAGCTCATTCAAGTAGAGGAAACGCCTGATACCTATTTTAAAAATCTTCTCAACAGAATTAAAGAATTAAGGGAAGAAGAAAATAGGGCTAAATTGGCTACTGCCCAATTGAATGATGAAATGAGCAATGACCAGTTAGCAGCTTTATATAAGAAACGTGCTGATGAATTGGAAGCCTTTGCAAAGAGTTATGGGTATTATACCAAATCACAGCAAAAAGGAGAAGAAAGCGCTTATGAAAAACGATTGAAAGCCCAACTCGATTTGCTAAAACGCCTGCAATCCGAATATGAAAAGTTGAGGAAAACCCAAGGTGCTGCCGATGCAAAAAACATTTTGACTAAGGAGTTTGGAAATGCTTATCAAAATTTGTTCGGTAAACCTCTTGAATTAGACTTCGACAAGGCTTCTATTGCTGCCGAGATGGAGAGCATTGCTGAAACTATTGGTGGAAAAGCCGGAGAAGAATTAAGACGTGCATGGGCTGCTGCTGCCGCACAATTAAGGTCAGAAGTATCCATATCTGTTTCGGAGCAAAACATAGCTGATTTTGAAAGAAAGATTGAGAATATGTTCTCCGGATATGAACTATCCATAGACCTCAAAACGCAAGGTTTGGATAATGACTTGATAAAGCAACTATCCCATGTGGATGTTTCTAGCTTAAATGATATCCGTAAAGCATTGGAAGAGGCTTATCCTGACTTGTCAAAATTGGGACAACAGCAATTGGATTCTTATTATAAGTTATCCAAGATGATAACTGCTGCTGAAAATAAAGAGTTAGATGTCCGGTTGAAGGATTATGCTAAATATCTGAAAAAAGCATCTTCGGAGAGAATACGTATCCGGCTGGAAGAACAGGCTAAATTGGCAAATATACCATCAGAGTTTACTCCTGACCAGAAAGAGGAAATTACTAAAAATATAAAGAAAGAAACAAAGCAAAAACTAGATAAGCAAGCCTTTGATGAGTTTAAGGAAAGTGATATGTATATATCCATGTTTGAAGATTTGGATAAAGTATCTACCAGAGTACTTGAACAGATGAAAGCTAAACTCGCATCTCTTAGAGAATCATTAGGTGATTTGCCGCCTAATCAACTCAAAGAGATTGTCAACCAAATGAACAAGATAGATGAACAGATTCAATCCAGAAATCCGTTTAAGGACTTGTTGCCCAACATCAAAGGATATATCCACTATTTAAGAGAAAAGAAAGATTTAGAGTCTCAATATGTAGACGCTTCTAAAAATATTGACCAGTTAGAAGAACAGAAAAAAATATTAGAAGATATTATTGCTTTATCTGAAAAAGAATATACTGACGCTGTTAATAAAAAAGGAGTCAATTCAAAGGAAGCAAATATTAAGAAGATAACTTTAAACACTGATAAAGCACGTCTGAAAGTTTTAAATAAGGAGTTAAGCGTAGAAAAGAACGCCCAAGTCACTGCTAAAAATGGATTAGATGATGGAGAAAAGAAAGGAGAACTGTTAAAGAAAGCAGCGGCATATGCTTCTAAGATTGCATCGGAGACAGCCGGACTAACAGATGCAATGAATAATTCCTTGGGAAATCTTTCTGCCGGAGCTAAAGATGCACTTAGTTCTACTTCTGAAATACTTGGAGGTGTAAGCAATATCGCTGCTGGTTTGGCACAGGGGCCTATGGGATATTTACAGGCTGCTGCTGGTGTCTTTGAAACAGTTGGAGCTATATTTGCCATCGGAGATAAGAAAAGAGAAAGGGCAATTCAATCTGAAACAAAGAAGGTAAAGCAATTACAAACGGCATACGAGGACTTGACTCGTGCCATTGAAAACGGGTTATCTATAGATGCCTATGCTAAAAGTTCAGAACGAATTGAACTTTTACAAAAACAGATTGATAGCTACTATCGAATGATAGAGGCTGAACAAGGAAAGAAAAAGCCGGACGACGACCGTATAGATGAATGGAGAGAAGCAATCCATGATTTAGAGAATGATATAGAAGACTTGTTTACAGAAATGAAAGAGAACTTAGTCGGCTCTTTCAAAGACTTGGCTTCTACATTAGGAGATGCTTTATTCGATGCTTTTGCAGAAGGGACAGATGCAGCTACAGCATGGGGAAATTCAGTCCATGATATTGTTTCAAATATTCTAAAGCAATTGGTTATACAGAAATTTATTGAACCAAAATTGCAAGAATGGGTAGATGATTATTGGAGTGCTTTAACTCCTAAAGCTGCTGCTGCCGAAGATGCTTTTAAAAGATATCAAAACGCACAAGAAAAAATAAGAAAATGGGATGAAGCGTGGGGAGATTCTGCCGAATATGCTGCAAAAATAGCTGGATTTGATTATGCTGGTGAAAAGAAGAAAATGGAAGCTGCTTATAATGAATATATTAAAGCATATGAAGCAGCGGCAGGCGAAGTTCCCAATTTAGATGAAGATACGACTAAGAATTTTGCGAATCAATTGGATAATATATTCAATGATATAGACAAGCAGATTCCTGAATGGTTGAAAGATTGGCTTTTCAAACAAGATGCTTCTGGATTATCCGGTTTGCAAGAAGGTATCAAATCTATTACCGAAGATACCGCACAAGCATTGGAAGCCCTATTGAACAGTATGCGCTTCTATGTTGCTGATACGAATTTGGAAATAAAGAACATTCGGGCTTTACTCAGCAATGATGTAGAAAGCAACCCCTTATTAGCTGAGATGAGAATACAAACTCAATTGATAAGGAGTATCAATACAATGTTCAGTAGCCTGCTTTATGCCGGACATCCAAAAGGTTCTTATGGCTTGAAGGTTTGGATTAATTGATATTTCTTTTTTCTTCCATGTTTTCTAAGAACCTCTCTATATCTTCGGGTATGAGGGGTTCTACTTTTTTATATAAGTCAGCATAGATTGCTTTATAGTAAGGCTGATTTTTAATTCCTTGTTTTATTTTTGATATCCCCCGGAATACATTTCTCGGCTCTCTAAAATATATATTAGATAACTTTTTTGCCGATAGTCTCATTTCATAATGTAAGATATACCATAAAAAGTATCTGGCGTTCGCTACCTTTTCGCTTATATTCCTACTTATGATTTCCTGCTCATTGATGTTAAAGTATTCACATATCACATCTGATATCTCATCTACTTCCTTTTGAAATTTATATGCCAATTCCATGTATGTAATGATTTTGACACAAATGTAGTATTATTATCAGTCCTATCAAAATAAATTCCAAAGTTTATTATAATCGACTTGTACTCAAACGATTATCTATATAGAAAAATTCGATAGTTTAATTCGGGTATATTCGTTTCTTTTAAGCGTGGTTCAACGTCGAACTACATTAAAAACGTATTTTTATGGAAAGCAAAACTGTAGTTTACACCCCGGAAGCTGGGGGTTGTGGATGTGGTTCAGGCATGTTAGGAATGCTTGCTCCGCTGTTGCAGAAGAATGGCTTAGACCCCAATCTTTTGCTGGCTATGAATAACAAAGGAAACAACGGATTCGGTGGTGACGGTAGTTGGTTCATGTGGATTATCTTCTTGTTCTTCCTGTTCCCATTGATGGGACGTGGTGGCTGGGGTAACGGCTTTGGTGGCAATGATGGTGGTGTACCTGCTAACGCTGGTCTCGCTGGTCTTATCAACAATGACAACGGTCGTGAACTCTTGATGCAAGCAATCACCGGAAACGGACAGGCTATCAACAGCTTGGCTACAAACTTGAACTGCTCTGTAGGTCAGATTCAACAGGCTATCAATGGCGTAAGCTCCAAGGTATCCGAAGTTGGCTGTCAGGTAGGTATGAGTTCTCAGCAAATCATCAACGCCATCCAGTCTGGAAACTGCCAGATTGCAAACCAGATGGCTCAATGCTGCTGCGATGTAAAGACTGCTATTCAACAGCAAGGTTATGAGAACCAGTTGGCTACTCTGAACCAGACTAACACTCTGACTAGCAACGCTAACACTCAGTTCAACATTATCGGTGCTAAGATTGATGCCCAAACTCAAATTATCAACGATAAGTTCTGTCAACTTGAAATGCGTGAAATGCAGCGTGAAATTCAGCAGTTGCGTGATGAAAAACAAGGTTATCAGATGTCTGCTTTGACACAGCAACAGACACAAAATCTTGTTAATCAGCTTCGTCCGTGCCCTGTTCCTGCCTATTTGACCTGCAACCCGTTTGGTTGCCAAGGCGGCTTGAATGACGGCTACAATTATGGCTATGGTTATCCTTACGGTAACGGCTGTAACAATGGTTGCGGCTGCTAATCATCAGTAAAAAGACTTTGACTTATTGATAGTGTTTATATTGTCAATAAGTCAGCCTTTTTAGAGTAAATAACTTTAAAAATTATAATTATGAATCCTTATTTTTTACCTTATGCTCAATGGAGCAATCAGATGCTTTCTAGGAGATTTCCTGTTAGGAGATTGAATGGCTCGGGCATTCCCGAATTGCGTACCATTGCAGTAACGACTACGGGTAGTGTAGTTACATATTCACTCTGTCCGTGGCGATTCAGACAATTATGTAATGAAGGGCTAATGTTGTTGCGTATTTCGCAAATACCTTCAAGTGGTGCAGGTTCAGCAGCATTTACAGTTTCTTTGCAAACCTCTGCTAATCCACCGGCAGGCTCTACGGGTACTCCTCTTGTTAATGGTCTTGGTGCTCCAATGACCTCTAATAGAGTCGTGAATGGTAACTATTTGCTTGTTTATTACAACAAGTGTGATGGAATTTTCCAAGTAGTTAACTTTTTCCCGTCAACTACAACAGTATCAGCTTCGGCAGCAGAAGCTAAGTCAAACAAATAAAACGTTAAGAATATGTTTGGTGCATTGAAACAAGGAAGTGTATGTTATATCCTTATAAAAGGAGAAAAACCAGTACTAAAAATAGGTCAGGTAGAATATGTGAGCAATCCAGTTCCGAAGTATCCGACCTTCAATCCCTCATTACCTTTTGGTTCACAACAGGAAACTGTGATTGATGCCAAGATTAAATACGGTGAAGAAGTGATGGAATTTCAGAAGATACCGACCAACATGGAAGTATTTTCTTATCCGAATGCTATTCTCTCAGACAAGAAAGAAGCAATTCTTTCTGAGGTTGAGAACATGATTCAAACGAGTCAGCAAATTGTCAGCAGTGTAGATTATCATAAATCAATAATTGAAAACTGCGATGAAATACTGAAACAGTTGAATCCTCAATTTGCCAAGGACAAACAGCAGGAAGAAAAGATAGGCTCTCTAGAAACAGAGGTTAAATCTTTAAAGGGAGACCTCTTTGATATAAAGAATGACCTCAAATCCTTGCTTTCAGAACTGAACGGTTCTAACAAACAAAAAACAAACTCTAAAACCTAATTAATATGGGAATGATTGAAATTAACCACAAGGGTCACGAAAGAGGTCTCGGTCGTGCCGTTGGAGACTTTAAAGAAAGTCTGGAATGTTTAGCAGAAGATTTTGAAGCTCTTCTGGATGAGTTCGAGAACATGGGTGAAAGAGGTGATAGCGATTGGAGTCGTAAAGACTATGATCGGAACTATGACCGTGATTACGACCGTGATTATGACGAACGCATGGGTGAACGTAGAGGAAGACGTCGTCGTCGTCGCTAATATCAATTGTGGGTGTTTCCTTAGTGCTATCAAGTCACCAAGGAAACACTTGCTTAATATACTATAATATGGACAGAAATATGAGTTTTGATGTATTCGACAGAATACCGGAGAAGATGAGAGCTTACCTCTCTAACTATGGATTCAACTTCTCTAAGAAGATGTGCGATTGGGCTGTTTCTATGATGGAGACAAAGGAAGGTAAGATTACTCCCATCCCTAAAGAAAAGGTTGACGAACTTCTCAAAAAGTACAGTATTACGCTAAAGAATGATAACGGTTATAACGCTGTCTACGTAGCAAACATGTGTAAAGCGGATTACTTCGGGTCTTCCATACCGAATGAACAATACCTTGCTATGTTTGTGAGAGACTTTATAGACGACCCGGATGGCGGCTCTGAGAAGGCGTTTCGGCATTTCTTTGCGGACTGTATGGGGAAGGGTATCGTAATCAATTGGGATGATATGCTCTAACAGTGATACGACAGCAGTTCTACATACCAAAGATAGGCTGGAAGGTGTATATATACTATTCCGTAGACTGTTACGATACTGATGAAATAGTCCATAAAATGAGAAGGTTCGGAGCGAGTAAAGAGTTCCTGTTAACCGCAGAAGAAAATATGCGTTCTTGTCGTTTGGATACAGGTATTACTTACTCCAACTTTCTCTATAGAATAACAATCATGGCGATTGGACGTGCTTCATCAGAAAGGGAATTTTTTAATTCCTATATACACGAACAAAGACATCTACAGGATGATTTAGCCAATATGAACGGCATATCCTTAGACGGTGAAGAGATAGCATATCTCAGCGGAGAAATAGCTATGAAAGTCTTTGATTATATCAAATTATTCATTTGTGATTGCAATCACTATAAAAATAAGAAGTATGAAACTAAAGAAGGTAAAAAAGGCAATGGAAGGGGACATGCCCATTAACAGCATGTTTAATCTGATACCGGAGAAGAGAATGGCAGAATTTAAGAGGTTTGCTTCAATCTTTGGATTTACTGAGGAAAATATAAATACTATCTTAAAACGAGAGAAGCATGAAAATGAAAAAGGTAAAGTACACAGCTAAGAAATTAGCTATTATTCGGAAGAGATATGAATTGAATCGTGCAATAGACAGTATGATGAAAGATTTACCTAACCATGAGTTTGAAATGCTTCGGTTAGAGTTGATGGATGAATTAGATGAACTGCGTTCATTAGAGTGCTCTAAATAGGAAAAGGGATTCCGAAGAATCCCTTTCTTTAGTTTCACTACCGAATTACCTGTCTTTTAATGTCAGTCGGATTGTAAGACACATGAACCCATGAGAAATTCTTCTCATCAATCAATTGCCGGAATGGAAGGTTCAGTTGTTGAATCAGGTCGAAAAGTTTTTTATTTTCTTCCTTGCTTCCGCCTGTAATATCAGCCGCCATTCCTTTCAAATGCTCTGAATTGTGGACTCCGCCCAATATCTTATTCAAAGCCATACAACGGTATCCGCTATTTACTTTAATAGGCTTTCCATACGCTTCTCTTAGAGGGTCTAGAACATTTGTAATCAATGCTTCTAAATTACGTTGATACTCCGGCTTACAAGAGTTATCCATCTTATGTGCTATTGCTGTATCAGAATGGCACATTTCGCTAATTGTAAAATATTTGCCCATCTCCTATTTTATTAAATCCGTATATTTTTTAATAAGTTCTCTAAATTCCTTTTCTAATTCTTTTTCCTGCATTTCTATATAGGCTTTTTCTATCCTATCTATTAAATCTTGACAGGAAAAACATTCACATTCATCAGGCTTAACTTCTTTTTCCTCTTCCTCGTATGCCCAATCCAGAATTTTCTCCGCTTCTTGTTTGCAATAATCCAAGAAGCTCATCTTTCCATATAATTCTTGGGGTAAATTCATGTGCATTACAGCAAATTCCAATGCTTTCAATCTGTTCTGAGCTTTCAAATCTTTTCCAAATCCAAGGGTTGCTGTTCCATTGAACAACACTGTACCCCATCTGTTAGTGTCTTTTTCTTCCATGTTAAATAAGTTTATGATAAATAAGATATCTAATGCGGTCTGAAATCTCTTCTAATGCATCAGCAAACTTCTCATACTCTTCCGGGTTTTCCGCAAATTTATCTGAGGCAAGACCACTACGTTTCTCATCAAAGGAGGTATATAAAAAACCATCACCTTTTATATTTATCATGCTATTGTCTGCATCAATAAATGGTTCGGGTATATCTATTTCTATTTTCATGGTTATCTATTATCTCCATTACCATTAATACAATGTCTCTCTTTCCGAGATTGTAACTTGTCAATATTCATTTGACAAATCTCTTCCAGAGAATAACCAAGGTCATGCGCCATCGTAGCAATATACCATTGAACGTCTCCCAATTCTTTGGCTATTTCCAGCTTTTTCTCTGATGAGAATACTCTGTCATTGTCTCTGATTACCTTTTTTACTTTATCCGAAACTTCTCCGGCTTCTCCGGTTAATCCTAATGCCGGATAAATGATTTTACAATCTTCTGGATAAATAGCTGTTTCCAGTGCTTTTAATTGATACTCGTTAATTTTCATTACATTGTTTTTATTTCGTTAATAAAATTCATAATATCTTCTCTACTTACATGTCCTCTTCCTTTCGGTTGTAATAGCATGTCAGCAAATAAATCCGCTACCACATTGTTGACAAATTCTTTCATCATGTGAGAGTCCATATATTCAGCACTATTGATTTTTTCAATGTGCAATATAACTTCTTTCAGCATGACATTGTTCTCTTTCGTCAGCCGGAGCAATTCTTGTATGTCCTCATCGTTCACCATTTGAAAAATTATTCTGTTCTATTTTATCAATGCAATCATCTTTTAGAATCCGGCTCTTGAAGATATAGTTTGAATAAATGGCAAACCGGATGCTAATAGGTCTCTTATCCTGTAAATAGACAATGCTCCACAACTTTGCCAAACTTTTCATTTGGTCTTGAAGATATTTGAGACCTTCATCGTCTATTGCAGAATAATCTACTTTTTCAATGATAGACGGATATTCCTTATCTTTGAGGCTTATAGCCTCTCCCTCTAACGTGTAAATTCTTTCGATATTCATTTCTTGTTTTCTTTATACTGTTCAAGCGTTATATCCATACCTCTTTTCAGCCCTTTAGAATACGCATCTAAGCGTTCTCCCCAATCCCACAATCCACATGCAGCAAAAAACAGAATAAGAGCGACTACTCTGTGCCACATCGGTAATCTGATGCAAAAGGGATTAGTATTAATCTCAATATGACCGATAAATCCGGCAACGATAATGAGAGCGATTACAAATATAATGATATCTTTCATTTATTTATTGACAAGTCTTTTATAATTGATTCTACATTAAGCATTTCTTTAACTTTTTCAATATCCTTATCCCATATTGAGATACTACCCGGAGCAACTACATGCAATCTTCCTTCCCAAAAGAGATTGTCCGAATTGTCTTTTTTAAAATATACTCTGTTGATTCTTTCAACAAATCGTCTATCGCTCCATTCCCTGTAAAGTTTAAATAAATTCTTCATATTAGATAATTTATTTAGTTAAAAACCGCCCTATTCTCACGAACCAGACGATTGCAAATTTATGACAAACGTAATAATTATTCCATGAAATTAGACATATAATCTTCTTCGGACATCTCAAAAAATCCGGTACAGATTACCCGTCCATCTTCAATTCCATCAGCTTCTTTTATTCTTTTTTCTATTTTTGCAATGTTTAAGCAACCTTCAACTGTGAGTATCGCTCTTCCATCTTGCCGCCCTTTATCTTTTGAAGTAAGTACAAAAGGACACATGAAATATCTTATCTTTCCCATGATTATAAGTTTTTTCTCCGAGCGTACTCGGCAAGTAATACTGAGTCAACCAGATTATCATCATAAGATTTACATTTTTCAGTCCGTTTAAAATCCATATAAGGGAATAAACGTCTGGCAGCATTGTAGCTGGTCTCTTTTGTATTTACGTCCTTACGCATAACTTCCTTACCTTTAATCGTAACTTTTTTATAGGTAACAACCATATCTTTGTTTTCCCATATTTCTTTCTGCCATGTTTTAGGCGGAATTAAATGAAACGGGATTTTATTCGCTATGAGTATTCCTTGTAGTGTCCCATACGTTTCACCAAAAGAGAAAGTTGCCTTTGCACTACTTCCAAATATTGCATGAATATCCTCCATTACACAGACTATATCATCTTTCATGGAAAAAACATCAGATATGGTGTACATATCATTATCCTTTATACTTATATGAGACCAGTTTCCATCTCTTAAAATGGATATGAATCCAAGTTTACCGGGGTCTATCCCAACATATGTTTTACTCATCGTCTTTTCTTTCTTTTTTCCACAATCATCCATAAGAGGGTTGTGGGTATTATGTCTTTTTTATATCCTTGTTTTACCAAATCCATGTTCTCTGCTAATTCTAGCTGAGTAACCGGAAAGTAGTAACAAACCGGATTTTTATCTTTAGCCTCTATCGTACAATCGTATATGGATTGAAGATAGTCGTTAAATTTCCACTTGTAGGTCATTTATTTTTTCCTCCATTCTTTTACAATTCCTTCTATCCCCGAAAATATTATCCAAAGGAATATCAAGAAACAGATGAATGTCTCAAAGTCTTTGCTTATAAATCTCACGAACTCCATCATCTAAAAGTCTTCCAAATTAAGTTTGATTTTCATTCCTGAATCGGCAATATAAGGTTCAATTCCGGTAGCTATTTTCACCATTTCTCTAAAGCGTTTTTCGTCGCTATTCCCATCGCTGAGGTGCAACAGTACTACCGTTTGGAGTTTTGCGCTAAAATGCCGCTTTATAATGTTCACCGACTGTTCTATAGAGAGGTGATTCCCACTGGCAGAAGCCGACCATTCATCTCTTGCGGCTCTATCCAGAATGATGTCTTCCATATAGTTTGCTTCACACAGAAGATGATTCACTCCATTTACCTTCCAAGGAAAGTCTGCACAGTCAGTAATGAACAAAACTCTACTGGTGTCCGGACAATCAATCACAAACGAATAGCAAGGTACATTATGCTTTACTTCGATAGCTTGAATCTTAAATCCACCCATTACCAGTTTCTTTTTAGGGTTTAATCCGTTCAATCCGATAAAGCCGGATGCTTCCACTGCTGCCGGATGGGTGTAAACCGGAAATCCCATCTTTACAAATTCATGTGCACTCTTAGAGTGGTCAAAGATGCTGGTGACTGAAAATCACCCCTCGTACTTTTTTCAATTGATAATCAATTCCCTTAATTATGTCTTGAACTTTGATACCAGCTTCAACCAACAATATCTCTTCGTTGCAGCAAAGGGCATAAGAGTTTCCTTTGCTGCTTGAACCCATTACTCTCAGTTCCATTAGAACTCATCGTCTTCGTTGTTCTCTTGAATAGGTGGGTCTGCCGGAGTAGGCTCTGGATTAGCTTTAGGTCTTCTAACAGGTCTCTTTGAAGCATCCGCCTGTTCTTTGTATGCGGCTTCCTTTGGATTATCCGCAGGAACTTCATCGTGCACTTCTTCAAAGGTAGCGTATTCTTCCACATTTATTGCTTTTTGAATATGCTCTTCGTGAGAAATACCTAATTCTTCCTCTTCACTTGATATGAATGTTGCCTGATTAATATCTGTATTAATTATTATCTTACAAGCTTTGCGTAGTAATGTTCTCTTTACGGCTTCTTCGGGGAATTTTTTCCCTAATAGACCACCATTACTACTTTGTGCCCAACTCTTTTGTATAGAAGCCATTGTCATTAATACCAAATCTTTTTTCCCATTTGGATAATATGACCAAGTATAAGCACCGATAATAGGCTTATCCAGATTCTCAAAACTTGTTTGATGCTTTGTTACCTTTGTCTCTCCGGTCTCCACATCGTTTTCAAACTCAAATACATCCCCTTCTCGAATAAGTTTAACTACCGGAACATAATCTGAAATTGCTCTTTTTGCTCTTGTAACGCTTCCAAAATATGACTCAATGCAAGTCAGTTTGTCTCCAAAAGGTATGAAGTACATTTGTCCCTTACTTGCATCCAGAGACTTAGTTAACATGGTAAAAAGTGCTCTTGCTATACTTCCGGGAGTGCATGATTTTAAAACAAGATTTCCCTTTGTATCCTTCATGTCTTGGAGCATCAACATAGATGCTCTAAGTGCATTAGTCGGAGAAAAATCCGGTGCGAACTTGAAACCTAATTGACTTAATGAATCAACCTTTTTTGTAACGCTGTTGACAATGTTTTCTGCCATTACAGCTAATTCTTTGTTTTCTTCCATTTTATTTTAAAATAAAGTTTTTATACCATCAGCAAATTTCCAAATGAAACCGCATGAACTATGAACATTTTTATATCCATGACACATATTAGAGATACCTTTCCTATCATATCCATTTCTTCCTGCTTCTGTAATAGAATCCCACTCTCTGATAAAATTACCATCTAAACTAAATTGATATATTGGTTTAGCATCTCTTCTATTTCCTCTTTGAGTATCAGATATTCTACTATTCCTACTCCCATAATTATTATTATAAACCGATGTGCATAATTCTAAATTACTTACGCAATTATTCGTTTTATTTTCATCTATATGGTTAATTTGCGGAAGATTATATAAATTAGGAATAAATGATTCTGCTACTAACCTATGAACAGCCACCATTGTTTTTTTACTTTCCTTGGAAAGATTTATTTTACAATATCCCTGAACTATAGATTGTTTACATATTCTCTCTTTAACTATATACGTAAATGATTTACCGTTGCGAGAATAGCAAGTATTACTTTCTCTCTCTAACGATTTCACTCTTCCCAAGTTGGATACTTGATATAGTCCTTCGTATCCGACTACATCTCTCCATTCTTCTCTGGGTAAATTTTCCAAAGATAAATTCCTAAAAGCATCCATACTTTATAACTTCTAAATTTATTCCTTGTTCTTTAAATAGGTTAATCACCTTTGTAGCTCAGAAAGGGAGTTCATCTATCTCTTCCGTTTTAGGCTTTTCCTTTTTCGGAGCTTTCATTTTAGGCTGAGTCGTATCAACTGTATCCTTTTTCCATTCGTTTAGTAAACCTAAACCTCTTGGAGATACACCTCTTGCCTTATCATCCTGAGTTGGTGCGGTTTTTACTTCATGGGATTTTCCCCATTTCATTTCATCGCACTTGGTGATTATCACAGAGAGATATTTCTTCCCGTTTTTGGGAGAAATATATATCATATCCTTAGGTACATCTGAGAGGCAAATACTACCTCTCAGATATATATCGGTTGCATCTTCAATTCGTTCAACCTTCATGTTCTAAGTTTTCTTCGGTAAATATGTCTATGATATTTGTCTCGGATACAGCAACAATCTGGTATTCTGCCATCGTACCTTTCATTCCTCCATCAAGTTTCTTAACTGCATCTCGTAGGTCGGCAGCTTGCACCAGAACTTTAGTTTGAGTAAACTTTTCCTTACCGGATTTTTCATCTACAGTGATGAATTTGAGTTTGCATTCAAAGTATCTATCTGCCGCCTCTTCCTCGGAAAGAAACAATTCTGAATACTTGGATTCTTTAACTGCATTTACTTTGAAATCGCCTGTGATAAACGGCTGCATTTCTTGGATGATAGAATATTCGGCAGAACTACAGGTAAAGCTCTTTACGAGATAATGTTCAGTCACCATCTTGTTTAGACCTTTTTCGTCCATTTTCTCATATTTCAGAGCTACGTTAAAATAATAAATTCCTTCCATGTCTTTTATTTTTAATAGTTTACAAATATACAAAATTAATTCAAATTCACGTCTTTACTATCTCCAAAAATATTTTTAATGAAGAGTTCCCTAAGTTGTAAAGTTTTATAAAATTGTTTCATAGCAAATGAAACTTCTTCGTCTGGTGCTTTACTTAGGTAATAGTTAGATGCAGTTAAAGCTATAGCGGCATATACAGCACCACCCTCTTCTTTATCTTCCATTGCACCCATGTACATATTCGGAAGTTTATCTTTTGGGAATCCCACAGCCGATGAATATGTTTTTTCGTCATTGGGAGTCAAAATAAGATAATCTTCTTCCAGTTCAACTAAACAACTTATTAACTCTTTGGTTAATTCTTGGACTCTTTTGTAAGTCTCTCTTTTCTCTTTCTTAGTCATTATCTAAAATATTTTCAATTGATTTTTTAATGTCTTTTTCTGTTTTTCTCCAATCTTTGTTTTCTCCCTGCACTGTCATATTCCCAAGAATAGAAAATGGCTCATCCATACCGGTATCTAATTTTATCTGTTCATATTTTAATTTATCACAATTAGGTCGGAGATAATGAGACTGTCCGAAAGCATTTGCTCTTCTTTCCTTTGCAAATAGATGCAGAAATACGCCTTTTTTCTTTTTGTAGATAGGAGCATATCTATAGGGAATAAATATTCCTTTTTCCATAGAATCTCCTATCTCCACTTCCGTTTCAATGGCGTTGTTGAGAAGACTTAGATTAATTCTAATTTTATAGTCCATTGCTCTTTACGATTAAGCTTTCGTCCTCTGATACAATCAGGCTAATCAGTTGATGTTTGGTTTGAATAGCGGCATGGACATCGTTAATCAAATTCACATCATCCACAAAGAGAGGAAGACTAATACCAAAGTATTCAGCAAACGCATTTGAAATATCTACTCCTAAAAGGATACGTTCTGCACCGTTACTCGTTGCTGAGTTTGCGCCATCCAATGCCGTAATGACACAATTCGGTATCCATTTCCCGGATTTGTCCTGCGACATCATGGTGATATGGCAACGTTTGAAATATCGGTTTACCCGTTCAGATACAATCTTTGCTCTTTCCTCTTCGTATTCCTTTATTTCGTAATCCAATTGTTCCTGTTCTGCCAGTTTTTCGGCTGCGGCTCTTTGGTCTTTCTTCAAATTTTCAATCTTCTGTTCCTGCTTTTTGCGTTCGTCTACCAATCCGAGTATTTTACTTTCTTCCTCGATATGCTTCATAAATGTCTCTTTCATGGAAATCATTTCCGCATTGTCTTGTTCAGGAATAACGGTCAAATTCTCTTCCAGAGTTTGAATCTCTTCCATTAAGGAAGCATATTCTTCGGTATCTTCAAATCGTTTCCAGTTCTCTTCTGCTTTCCGAAGTTCTTCTACCGCTTCAATCACACTATGCAATCCTTGTGGTTCAGGCAGTGAACTGATTTCTTCTTTTAATTCTTGGATGGATTTCAAGAAAGAATCTTTTCGTGAATTGTTAGCTTTACCCTGAGCGATAATGGTTTCAAGCCTATTTTTCTTGTTTTCTTCAAAAGAAGCCCGAAGTTCTCCCAATTTACTTTCTGGATAAGACTGACCGCAAACCGGACAAGTGTCTTCTCCAAATAGTTTTTCCTTTTCCTCATTCTTTTCAGCAAGCAATGCTGTTCTTCTTTGCTCGCACTGCTTTACGTATTCTTCAAAAGTCTTTATCTGAGTTTCATACCTATTCCGGTCTCTCTCAATCTTGTCATTCTGAGCTTTTATTTCCTCATTCTTGGCAGAGATGTTATCCAAATTCTTTCTGGCAATCTCTATCGGGGCTTTCTGCTCTTCTTCAAAGGCTTTTTTCCGGTTAATCAATTCATTTTTCTTCGTGCTTATTTCCAGCATTTCTTTGTTCCTCTTATCAATAAAAGGCTTGACAGATTCTGCTGTACCATTCATCATGTCTTCGATTTCCTTAATTTGAATCTTGTCATTCTCAATGTTCTTTTTAGCTTCCTCTACCTTGGAAATATCCGGCAGGTTCTCTTCCAGAGTTTGAATAGTCAATGGGAAAGACTTCAATTGAGCTTTAATAGGGTCACATATCGTAGCAATTTGAGACTTTATCTCTTCCATTGTATATTTGTCCAGCTTCTCAAATAAAGTGTCATATTTGCCTTTATAGTCTTCTTTCTTGATTTCACCAGACATCAGACTCAGATAAGTTCTCTGGTCTTTCCATTCCATACCTAAGAAGTAAGTAGTATCCAGCATGATTCGAAGTACATTTTGCTCGGCAAACAACTCATTGATACGTGTACGGTATTCAGTGGCAGACATCTCAATTCCATCCATCAAGAATTTATAGTCGTCTGTCCCTTTTCGTTCGTATTCTTTGTTTCCACGTTTACGGACAAATCCCATTTTTGCGGTACGCTTGAATGAATATTCGTTACCGTTGATTAGGAATACACCTTCTACACTTGCTTCCGGATTGTTTTCTGCGGTGTACTCCATATTGTTATCAAACAAGTTGAAGTTCATCCGGTTATTGCTGTCATATCCGGTAAGAAGCCACAGGAACGCATCTTTCAAAGAGCTTTTCCCTGTTTTGTTCTTTCCGTACACATCCGTTCTTCCTTCAAAATCAACCTTTCGGCTTTGTCCTCTCCAATTAGAGAGCGTCAATCTTTTTAATTCAATTAATTTCATTTTATTCCTCCCATTCAATTTCTATTGTAGATATATAAACTTTTTGAGCATTATATATTGCTGTTATCTCCTTATTTTTTTCAGCTTCGTCTCTAGTTGAGAATATACCTTCTGTCCATTTTTTGCCATTTTCATGCTCCCAAATATTGATATACCCTTTCTTCTTAACAACATCCATGTATAAGTCATAACCAGATGTCCCTTTTGTATAATATCTACCATCTAAAGTGTATTTTACCGGATTTTCTACACCGTTGTTTGATATTAAGGCAATGATAGGTAAATTACCTTTAGCATCCGTACATATTATTCGTGCCGGATGATTTCCTCCGGTTATTCTGGTGCTCCCTTTAAGGCAGCTTCTAAATCAAACTTCTTCATATCCTTCTTTTTTAATTTCTACTATTATATTAAACAATGCGTCTAATAAGTTTTTTGATTCATGTTCATATCCATGTCCTATAAACAATTTACAACGCTCACTTTTATAATATACCCGATAACAATTTACCTCTTTCTCAATGGTACATAAGAATTCTGCACCATAATGTTTCAATCTTGCAGGCAATAAGTCTAATAGGTTATCAACATCAAATGCCCTAACATATCCACCACAAGTATATCTACCATATTCCAATTCATCTCCGATACTATAAGTATAAGCCGGAGCAACTACTTCTTTAAACTCATCCGTTCCGCAAAGATAAAAATTATAGATGCACCATAATGCGCTCCGGTCGTCAATTCCTAATTCTTTCAGAGTTAGCATTTGCTCCTTGCTTAATACCATTTTCTTTGTTTCCATATGCCTTCCTCCTATATTAAAGTTAGTGCTTTCTCAATTGCGGCTTCCAGAGCGTCCTCGTAATTGTGAAGATTACAATTAACCGTTGTTTCTGTAAAATACCAGTCTTCATTGATTATTATTCTATAAAACCAGTCCGCAATACGCATCTTTTCGCTATCCGGTTCAAAAGATAACCATCCAGCGTGATGTGTTCTACAATCAACAAGTATGATGATATTGTGAACTTCGCGAAACCAGCGTTGAACAATATTTTGAGTGGGACATCCTTTCGATAAACTTTCGTCGAAACCTTTTTCTTTCAAAAGTTTGGCGGTTTTTAGAGATACGATTTCTTCTTCCATATATATTAGTATTAGTATGTTAATATATAAAGCCGTATCTGAAAGATTTATCAGTACGGCTTTATTGCTACCGCATGGCAGACATTGGTTTTATCCAATGGTGGCTGTTGCCAATAAGCGGTTTTATACTAAAAAGTTTAATATGCAATCGTTCATCTTCCACAGCCACGTTTCAGATACGATGCAAATATCCATATTCTTTTTAACTTGTGCAAGAGAAAAGACAGATTTAACATTCCAATTCTTTCTCTAACAGATTACAGGCTTCAATCATATCATCCCATATTTTATCAATCTGCGCTAAATACATAACAGCATAGAATACAGAATCCTCTATTGATTTTTGTCTAGGTACAAAGTCCGGTCTTTTAAACATATCCTTGGTTGCTACCACATAGTTAAAGATATCTTCTGACTTACTTTTAAGCTCGTTTAATTCATCCAGAAGATTTTCAATAGTATTCAAGAAGTTATTTACCGGTACAGCTTTCGCTGTTAGTTCACTTTTCGTCAAAAATGTTACTTTCTCCGATACATCATTGATTCTTCTAAATGTTGTTTCTCTTTTTTCTGTACTTCTTTGAATCATGTTAACGGTTTCATCTACCAACATCTTCAATTTCTCGTTGCTTGTTTTCTCATGGGGTTGCGAGAAGATTGGCAAGCATACAATACACATGATAATACAAAGAATCGTTCTACTTGTTTTCATTGATTGCCTCTTTCTTATTAGCTTCGTTTACCATTCTGTCCCTATTCAATTCCTTTTGATAGTCTTCTTCCAGCATTTGAAAGAACTGGAAGATTATTCTCTTTTGTTTTTCGGTATCTTTAACCGCCCTCTTTAAGCGTCTAAATGCTTGCATAGCAATCCGCCATTGTTTATCAGCATACGCAGTTTTCGCTATTTCTCTTGCTTCCTGAGCAGCCTGTAAACAAGAATATAGGCTTACTTCATTGCTTACATACTTACTTTTATCAAAATCAACAGGAATTGTAAAGTTAAGGGTTTTAATAATCGCCTTTTTATGCATCAGTTGGAAGTCTTCAACTCCACAAACCTGCGCTGATTTTATTCTGAAATCGTCATTGATAGTATATATCAAATCTCCGACTTTTACTTCTCCAAATGTTTTCATTCTCTTATTTTGTTATAAATTATATTTCATTGATTACTTCATCTTGATGGGAAACAAAGTACGGTTGCCCAAACTCTTTGCCATTAGTAAAATCAATACACTCTAATCTATTTAAAGCAGAAACCAAACATCTATAGTCATAGTCATATATAATCCTGCTTGCATGTGATATATGACGTAGACCATATCCACATTCTTTTATTATTCTTTCCCAATAAGGAAATTCAAGAGCACAGATATTTAATATCTGCTTTCTTACAAGTTCACAAGTTTGAATATGCTGTTGGAGATAGCCACTACCATTTTCAAAATCACATCCTTCATTGGGACGCGGTTTCAATAAAGACATGGCTGCGTCAACCTCAGCACATATATGCTCATAGTGAATACAATCATTTTTATCGTCGAATCGGCTATTATCATCAGCAATATATATAGTTTTTTCTATCATAAATTCTTTCTTTATTGATTAGTATTGAGAGTTATTTATTAGGTAACAACAACTTTGCAACGTCCTCTTTCAGTAATCCGGTTTCGCTCATTTTGGCTACCAGTTGAGAAGCAAACAGCAAATCATAGCGTTCTTTCATTTCCTTGCCAAAATCCTTTGCCAATGATTTGATAACCTGTTCTGGATTGTTATAGCCTGTATCTCCCGTAAATTTCTCTTTAATCCAATCTTTGATAAGAATTTCTTCATTGCAATAGGAACTTTTGCGTATTTTCCCTTCTGAGATAAAATCTTTTATCTCTTTTTGAATATACTCATGCATGCATTGTTCCAATTGTTGTTGTACCTGAGAACTTATTTCAGTCTCTATTTTTTCTCGTATGCCACTTTTAATCTGCATGATAACATCATGGATAACATAACTCTTATCCTCCTGATGTTTTCCTTTTACCTCTCGCACACGCTGAAATACAACTTTGATTTATACCAGTTATTCTTCCTGAGTTATTGTTTGTTATTAAAGAATAAATACAAATCACATCCGGCATTATCCACAATGTAATAATCTGGATTTGTTAAAGATACCCATTTTGATACAGGCATTAACCGTTCATCTCCGAAGGATGGCTTTTCATACTTATCAGTAGGTACATAATGTGCATGAAAGCGAACATTTCGGTCTTTATATGTTTCCATAATAGCTATAATGTCTTCATCTTCAAAATGTTCTAATACTCCATGCGTAACCACCACTGTAGGATATTCAAAGAACTTTGCTTGCCGAATATCTTCTTTGAGATAAGCGAAAGGAATAGAACTTAATAAACCCTCTTCCATCTTATATGTATTTTCACAACATAAGGTGAGCATATCTCTATCTATGTCGGTGCAAATTACTTTTGAGATATCAAAGTTATAAGATTCTTTGGCAACTCCCAATGCTTTACATAAATCGTATATCTCCACATTTAAAGCACGACTAACCGTTCCTATTCCACAACCTTCTTCTTTGAAAACGATACCTTTTTCCGGCATTGATTTGATATTGATAATTATCTCGTCTAAAAACCGTTTGTATTTGATAATGAAACTTCTAAGATAGAACCGATTATCAACTCTTGCCTTATAATGGTCTTCCCATCTTTTCATTATTATCTATTTTCCCAATAATTTCACCGGGATGTACGATTACTTCTGTAATCCAGTCTAAACGATTTAGAAAATCAATAATTTCAATGTCTGATTTTAATTTTCCCATATTCTTGTTCCTTCCTTTATAGTATTAATCAATCACTTTATTTAACTTGTTAAATGGTTTCTCTTTGTCAATTCTAACTCCATCTTTGAAATCTAATATCAACTGCCAAAGCTGGTCTTTGTAAATATCACCCGCTTTATAGTTAGTCTTATAAAGCGGGTGGGTTTCTATTGGAGAAATCATTTTATTAAAGGTATTCATTGCATTAAGATATGTAGCTCCCCATTCTGAGAGTTCTACAGTAACGGTATCGTTCAAGTCTATTTCTTTCATAATGTTAATTTATTTTCATATTTCTACTTTTGTATAATTACTAAAGTCACAATAAAGATACTTACACCAACCGCCATAACGATATTTATCATTCAAATACTTACAACAAGTAAACCATTTTTGTTTCCTCCAAACTTCATACAGGACGCCTTTATAGATAAAAGTTTCACCTTCTTTCAGATTCGAAATCTTGATTATTTTATTCATATTCTGATTATTTAGTTAGTTGTTTAAAAGCGTTGCATATCAACCAAATAAACACTGCAATTCCCATCAGCACACTACCCATAAAATCTAATATTTCCATGTTGTTCTCCTTTCTTTATTATTCGTTTATAGCTAATATTCATCCACAAATCGCTCTCATCTACTAATATGTCTTCTTTAATAATTACTTTGCCGGGAAATGAATCAAGCATCCCCCACCAATAATGTTTCATAGAATAGTATATGTATCCGACAAAGAGTATGCCGTTATGACATATAAGAACTGTTTCTCTTCCATTCGGTTTTTCCGTTGTTATTTTAGTCCAATTTGTTTTCATATTATTTGATATTTATATTGTATAAATCGTTTCTTTTAACTTGCAATTCCAAAGTCTTTGGATGAATCATCTTTGTATCTATAAATTCAATCACAAATAAATCATTATTCGGATTGTAGAGCATATCACATATAACAGAATACGTTTTAAATTGGTATCTGTTATCAGGGTATTTCTTTTTAAAGTAGAATTTTACCAGTTCATTATCAAGCAAATGTTCGTCCATACGTATTACCCTTTCATTATCTTTTTGAGTTTACGATACATAGCGGCTGCACGGACAGCGTTATATTCCATTCCGGTAGCCGTTTTAAAATTATAGTCGTTCAATTCAGACGCTATTTGCGCCCATATTTGAGCGTTATTGGGTTCGCCCTTGCAACTTATCCATTTCTGTATAAACGTCCAAAATTGGGCGTTATGTACATTATTGCGGGCGTTTTCTTTTCTTTTCGTTGACGATGATTGTTGTATGGTGGAAATTGTATCCGTTCTATTCGCTCCGGTTTTCTTTCCCCAGAGTTCATTTGTGCCTCCGGTTTGTTCTCCGCGTGCTTTCTTTGCAGCTAAAGCGGCTTTAGTTCTTATACTTGTGATTAACGCCTCTCTCTCAGCCAAAGCAAAGAACAAAGTTAGCGTAAACTTATCTGTTGATGGCAAGTCACAAAAGATAATTTTCCCGTCTCCAATTTCTTCATAAATTTGTAGGGCTTCCAAAGTATTACGGAAACGGTCTGTTTTTGCTATGATTAATTTTGCATCATGTTCCTTTGCAAATTGTATCGCTTTCTTTAATTCGGTACATTTTGACAGCTCCGTTCCTGTATATACTTCCACATAGTCAGCTAAAAGTTTTCCTTTGTCTTTTTCAACAAAGTAATCAATAATTTCCTTTTGAGCTTCCAAACCTAAACCGGAACGCCCTTGTTTTTGTGTGGAAACTCGTCTCCATGATACAAAATTGTTCATACCTTATTATATTATAGTTTATAAATACTATTATTTATTTGAATGTGAATACGTATTTATCGTATGTTTTAGTACTTGCTACATGTTCCATCTTTCCACCTAAAAAAGTAGCGATTGAAGGATAACAGCCCATTCCTACACCACCTTCAAAATACGGGAAATAACCACGAAATGAAATACCATACGGTGATTTTTTTCGTGAACGTCTTTTGTCCCATAACATTCCGGAACATACTTTATTAAAACATTCAGCAACTACAGTACTTTCTTTATTTGTTACTTACTGAAAAATAAACTCTATTACCATATACACGACAAACCTGTTCCGTTCGTTTTACTATCTTTGTACGTTTCATGTTATTACTCGTTTTTTAGTTTTTCAACTTGATTATTTAAGTCTGTTAGGTTATATGATTGAAACACGATACCACTACCGAAATCATTGCAATGATATTTCTTGCCGCCTATCTTTTTAGCTTTTTTCAGAGCTAAATTGTACGCCTCATCTATTGAAACTTTGTTTAATGCAGAAGCGTATTCATTCTTATTTAAAAGGTCTGAAAAGTGACATACATAACGTGGGTTTCCGTTGATGTCGTTGTTTACTCTTACAAATGTTATCATAGCTGTAATATTTTAATCAATTATTTCTATTCCTTTACCGTTCACATAATAAGTGAATGATTTTTCACCGTTTGTATATTTATATACGTTTTCGTAATGGTTATAACCATTATTATAGAAACCTATAAAATAAGCCTCTAATTTATCATTTGAACATTCGAGTATATCCATTTCCCGCCATCCAAAAGGGTTATTTTTACGTATCTTCCCAGTGGGAGAAACATATAAATTCCGTAACCATTTTAACCCCTTTTCTTTTTGTTCATCACTGACTTTAATTTCGTTTGGCATCCTAACATCTCCGAAAGACTTGTTATTTAACCGTTTCTTTAATAAAAGAATATCTTTTTCACTAATAACACCTGCCTTATAAGCGTTATCTATAATTTCTTGATTTGTTCTTGTTTTCATAACGTTTCCTATTTATTAGTTAATGACAAATATATATAATCACATACAAAGCTAACAACGTAATTATCACGCTTACAGCCGAAAGGAATTCATTCAGTTTCATATCAATAAGATGTTATTAGATGGTTTTCAATTAGGAATTTTTCCACGTCAAACGGTGAATAATCCACCATAGTAGACATAACGTTGTAAGAACATTCATTTGTAAAGTTATCCCGCAAAAACTCTATAAAGTTATCACGGTTCGTACATATACGTTCGTTATATTCCTCAAACAAGAATAGATACAAAGCCTCTAGCATTTCTCGTTCTTTTTCAAAAAAATAGTCTTCCATGCTTTCAAAACCTAACAAATAATTGTCGGTTTCTTCTTTAAACTTTTTGGCTATCTCACCAAAGATATAAGCGTTTTCACCGTTCCATGAAGTAGACTCATATACAATATTATCCGGATAATTTTCCTTAAAATAGGCTATTGATACTCTATCGAAAAAATCACCGCCGTAATCAGTATAAGCAAAGTTAATATAAATGTTACTTTGCTTTGCTTTTGCATCCTCTAATAATGAATCAGAGGCACATCCTCTTTTATTATTCAAATCAAATATTGTTTCCATAGTCTACATTTTATACTATTATTACTTTTTCATTTTTTAATTCTTGGACTGAAAGCGGATGTTCATATTGAATTCCAGTACTTAATACTCCATATAATACAGGATAACCGCTAATATACTCTATTCGGTCGAATGTACATCTAAACTGGTGATTAATACCAACGCTTTTGTAAACAAATATTTCGCCTTTTATTAATTCTGGTATATTCTTTTCTATCATGGTTATACCCTTTTTTTTATTTGTTTTTACAAAACCACTTTAACATATTCAAGTCCTTTGCAGTCGGTTCGTCTGCATTTAGCGTTGCGTCTATCAATGTCATGTCATTAATCATGGTAGACCAACATTTACCCGTTATAGGGCTTTCATAGATAACTCTATATAAGCCGTATCCCTTTTTGATAAAGCTAAAATCGGATAATTGTACTTTTGTTCTCATGGCTATTTCCTTTCTATTAATCAATTAGACAATCAACACTAAACCAAGGCAGGCTTTTTGCTCGTTTGGTTCGTCCGTCCATTGGAAAGTATTCCACTTTTGCGCCTACCATATCAGCCACCGGAATTTTTTCGTATTGCTTTTCTAAATTACTAATACGTTTATCTGTTTCCGTTCCCGTTATAATGCCTTTTTCACCGTAATAAAATTGGCTAAAAACCGGGTGTTTCTTATGTCGGATTATAAAACAATATCCCGTTTGCCCGAATAATATATCATCACTTCTTTTTGTCTTATAAAAAGATGTTTTTCCATTTGCTGTTGTTACGATTACTTTGTACATAGCTATTATTATTATTTATTAGTATTATAGTAAAAGTCTCTCACAATAGAAAAACGACTACTTAATTTGTCGTCTGTTCTTAAATCGTAATCATAACCATCTCTAACTGGATATTTGCTAATTAAGCGGTTAAAGCGGTTAAGAATGATACAATATCTTTCGATACCCATTTTAATTGATTTACGTGCATAACAAAAAGGAATCAAACCGTTGGTTATTTCTTCACAACGAATTTCTAAAACAGTGATTTCCTTTCTCATCTCGTTTAGCAACATGTCTGAGACATGCTCTACTTGTAATTGCTTTAAAGTTTTCATAACTGTATGCTTTTTTTATAAATACGCTATTTCGTTCAACTCCTCAAAACGTCTTTTGAAAGTAGCCGTAAATTCTTCAATCGAACACGAATTAATACCCCAATCTGTATAAGCCTTTTTAGGATTAAAAAGAATGGCACGGACACGAGCTAAATTTAGCCCGTGCTCACCTTTTCCGATTAAATCTAACCTCCCAAAGTAATATTCACCGTTTGCCGTACAGGCTACATAATCTCTCTTACTCGTTCTTTCGCTTATTACTTTACCGTTTTCATCCGTTACGGTGTATCTGCAACCTTTTGTTAATGGCTCTTTTAATAATTTGAAAACTCCCATATAATTGTTATTTTAAAATTAATACTAATAATATCATTAACCCAATTGATAAACCTATTCCGAATAAGTTTATTAAAGTTACTTCTGTATCACTCAGACCAGACCAGTTTTCTCTTTTAATTTCTCTTTTCATGATTATTATCTTTTATCTCTTTACTCTGTATTTGAAACGGCTTGTAACGTTCTAAATTGTTTCACGTGGAACATTTAGGCTACATTAAAGAGAAAAGATAAGCCAATATACAATACAACCGTTTATCATATTATCGCTAATACAATAACGGAAATTACGTTTATATATGGATACTTATCTTTTCTTGATTTCTTTTGAAAAGTGAAGCAAACAACTTGCAAAGATTTCGCCATCTCTGTAGTATTGTTTGTTATGTGGTATTGGTTGTTATCACTATATTCTGACTATTCAGATCGGTATGTCCTTTCGCCTCACCCGTATATGCCTATTATTACGGTAACTTTTATATCAAAGGTTTATTATCCTTATCCTTGCATGTGCTGATTTTAACCAAAGGGCGGCAAACACATGCCTATACGTCTTACTTACTTTGGAGATTGTTATATCTCATTTTTCATGCGTACACCAAAAAGTATAAGAACTCTTTTTCCGTTGCTAATCGAAAGATAACGATGTATAGAGATGGAGTATATCAGCTACTACACTTGCTTAACATGCTGTACATGTGTGTAGTGTGACTACTTACAGGCTATCTTTGTGATAGAGTATTAACAACTGTTTTAAAAGAACGCTGCCAGTAGAAGAACCGTTATCCCTTTCTGACACTACAAAGGTACTAATAATTTGCTAATTGGCAAATAACAACCTAATATCTTAACATCTATTTAATATATCGTCTTATAACCACTATTAGGTTAACACAAAGATACACGATTCTATCGTATTTCACACAAAGCACATAGTTAAGCAACTACAAATCATAGTTAAGAACTTTACAGATAAGAATAAAAGCAGACCTCTGCCACCACGGTAGTACATCACGCACGCATGCGTGATACCATAAAGTGTATATACACCACATCTATACACGATATAGGAGTATGTATATTACGATAGTAATATACTACGAGTATATCAGTGTATAGTATGTGCAGTGTATATACACGGTTAATATATACACATATACACAAGATTATATTATATATTATATACACATATATAAGGCGGTGTAAAGAAAACGGAAAAACAAACATAGATACTTGAATAGGGTACTAGTGTTGTAGGGGACTACAACACTACAACACTAAAAAACATAAGAACACAAACAAACAAAGGAAGAAAGAAGAAAAGAAGAAGAAGAAGAAAAGGAAATATCAATAAAATAAAAAAGAAACTGGGAAAAAGGAGAAAAGGAAAAAGGGAGGAATAGGGAAAAAACATAGGAGAAAAAAAAGGTTGGGGGAAAGGTGAATAGGGATAATATGCGCCCGCCTTCTTGCAAAGGGAAAAGAAAAACAAAAAAAAGCCCGAAAAACAGCCTTTTTATAGCTTACATCAATGTTTAGCGCCTCTTTGTAGACCTATAAACAGCTTAAACAAGCGCCTAAAACACGAAACGAATGTATTAGACGCATTCTAGTGGCTTATATAGGCGTTATTACATCAATGATATACAATCTATCACAAACACAATGAAAGCGTCTCAGAGAAAGAATTAAGCCTATTTTCGGGCACAAAAATTAGGGCGGCTACTGCCCGCATGCTCTTTCGCTGGGGGAGTACCCTATTTTCGATGGGTTAGGGCTAGGCTACTACCCCTCTCATTTTTTCATTTTTTTTTTTTTTTAATTTACTATATCCTTTCCATATAATTTTATTTTTATTTATGTCTTTGCCTATTCACTTTAAACCCATTTCTTATGATTATTGAAGAAGCCTTTTCCTTGTCTATTCCTTGTGTTTATTGCCTTACTCATCCTACTGGGATGCAGTATATTGGTCAAACCAAGAAGTTGTCTAATCGTCTGAAATTATACCAGCGTCAAATTAGCGGTTGTTTTTCGGATAGTGATAGTGTTCATTTGCGTGCATTGCGTTTGTTTGTTCTTTCTTCTTGTTCTATAGACATTTTGAGTTCTCCGTCTAATTTGTCTGCCGAGGCTTT
>ENA-ORRA01000301-ORRA01000301.1-human-gut-metagenome-genome-assembly--contig:-NODE-301-length-49121-cov-3.270452_pt1 | contig 49121 bp, 43 predicted proteins | sample MGYA00242169_ERZ509122 | MGnify/ENA primary metagenome ERZ509122 (study PRJEB26280, sample SAMEA2338650) | human gut metagenome | biome: human gut; feature: human-associated habitat; material: faeces...
GAGTTTATAATGGGAAGTAAGATTACTATTATTGGAGCAGGCAGCGTTGGTTCTACAATTGCTCATATTTTATCACTGAAGCCATATGTATCAGAACTCGTCATGATCGATATCCTTAAGGATAAGGCAGACGGTGAGATCATGGATATGGCACAGGGAACTGGTTTTAGAGATCCGATTTCTATGATTTCTGGTGATTACGAGGATGCAGCAGGTTCTGATATTGTGATTGTTACCTCTGGTGTAGCAAGAAAGCCTGGCCAGACCCGTATTGAGTTAGCAAAGACCAATGTTGCAATCATGAAGAGTATTGCACCTCAGGTAGCAAAGCATGCACCGAATGCACTGTGCATCATCGTAGCAAATCCGGTAGATGTACTGACTTATGCATTCTTAAAGTATTCAGGAATGAAGGAGAATCAGGTAATTGGTTCTGGTACACTGCTTGATACAGTACGTCTTACCTACAAGCTTTCTCAGGAACTTGGAATTGCACAAAGAAGCATCAAGGGCTATGTTTTTGGTGAGCACGGAGACACTTCTTTTATTCCGTGGAGCATGGTAACAGTTGAAGGCATCAAGCTTGATGAGTACACAAAGGGTGCAAGAAGACTTGGCATTGATGCAAATGATTTTGATCCAGATGAAGTAATCACCTATGTACGCAAGTCCGGCGGCGAAATCATCAAGAGAAAGGGTGCTACCTTCTATGGTGTAGCAAATTCTGTTGTTGATGTCTGTGAGGCATTGATGGGTGCTCAGGATCTTGTAACTGTTGTATCTTCCATGATGCATGGTGAGTATGGCGTAGATGATGTCTGTACCAGTTGCTTAACTGTAATTGGACCAAACGGTGTAAAGGGCAAGATCGAGGCAACGCTGACAGATGAAGAGGTTGCAAAGTTTAAGGCAAGTGCAGAAGCACTTAAGGCTGTTATTAAGGAAATGGATATTGAGTAATTAAAAAGCAGCAGACAACCTTTGGCGGGGCCTTGTGGGGCGTCGCCAAAGAATTATGTCTGTTTATGTTTTTTTTCTACATTTAGCAGAATTTACAAATTTAAGGAGGACTACTATGGAGTATCGTATTGAAAGAGATTCCATGGGCGAGATGCAGGTTCCGGCAGATCGCTACTGGGCTGCTCAGACTCAGAGAAGTTATCAGAATTTCAAGATTGGTATTGAGAAGATGCCAACTGAAATTGTACATGCATTTGGTATCTTAAAGAAGGGTGCTGCAATTGCAAATTTCAATCTTGGTAAACTGGATGAGGAAAGAAAGAACGTTATCTGCCAGGCGGCAGACGATGTAATTAGCGGCAAGCTGATGGATCATTTCCCACTTGCTGTATGGCAGACCGGAAGCGGTACACAGTCTAATATGAACAGCAATGAGGTTATCGCAAACCGCGGAAATGAGATTGCAGGAAAGAAGCTTCTTCATCCAAACGATCACATTAATATGTCACAGAGCTCCAATGATACATTCCCGACTGCACTTCATATCGCAGCAGCTATGAGTATCGAGGATAATCTGTTCCCGGCTATGGATAAGCTGACTGAGACCTTAAAGCGTCTTGAGTCTGAGAATGAGGATGTTGTTAAGAGTGGTCGTACTCATCTTCAGGATGCAGTTCCGATTCGTTTCTCTCAGGAGATCAGTGGCTGGAGAAATATGCTTGAGAAGACAAAGAAGATGTTAGAGGCATCTCTTCCGGGCTTAAAGGCTTATGAGCAAGCATTGCAAGATCATAAAGCTGTTCACAGATCACCGGAACATACTCTGATCCCTGATTTTCTGCTATAAATCTTACAAGAGGATGATTTGCGTTCAGTACAAGTACTTCCTGACCACCGAACATATTCGGATCCATTCCGTACATATTGTACATTTTCATCATATCCTGCATACGGCGGCTCTCCTCAGGAAGAGTGATCATCGCTGCAGTTCCCTCATTTTTCAGCTTCTCTACTTTTACTTCAAGTTTATCCTTGCCAAGATTCTTACGGAACACCTCAGTAAGTGTCTTGACTGTTGTTTCATCCGCTTCTCCGTCTTCACGAAGCTCTTCTGTCAGATCTGCATCAATTCTCTTGAACTGGATCGTCTGATCCTGCTGTTCAAGATGGGAAATAAACTGTGAATCGATCACATGCTTCAGCAGTACAGCATCTTTACCCGCTTCACGGAACATATTAATGTACTGGCTCTGCTGTACCTCATCGGTCACATAATAGATCACCGTTTTTTCCGGTTCCTCATTCTGGGATCCTTCAGAAGCTTTCTCCTCTGTCTTCTCCTCTTCAGCTGCTTTTGTTTCTTCTTTTTTATTTTCCTCAATGCAGTCTTTCAGGGTAAGATATTTGCCATCCAGATTCTTAAAGAGGATATAATCATTCATCTTCTCACCAAATTTCGCATCCTTGATGCATCCAAATTTGATAAACGGGCTGATATCATCCCAGTACTTCTCATAAGACTCTCTGTCTGTCTTGCACATTCCGGTGAGCTTATCTGCTACTTTCTTGGTGATGTATTCAGAAATCTTTTTCACAAAACCATCATTCTGCAGTGCAGAACGGGAAACATTCAGTGGAAGATCCGGACAGTCGATCACGCCCTTCAGAAGAAGAAGGAATTCCGGGATCACCTCTTTGATGTTATCTGCAATAAATACCTGATTATTATAAAGCTTGATGGTTCCCTCAATGGAATCATACTCTGTCCTGATCTTCGGGAAATACAGGATACCCTTCAGGTTGAACGGATAGTCCATGTTCAGATGGATCCAGAACAGCGGTTCCTTGTAATCCATAAATACCTTACGGTAAAATTCTTTATACTCTTCATCCGTGCACTCATTTGGGTGTTTCATCCAGAGCGGCTGTGTATCGCTTAAGGATACCGGACGTTTATTGATCTTTACTTTATCTTTGGCAGGAGAAACTTCCACAACTTCTTTCTCGCCTTTATCATTCTCCTTTTCCTCTGTCTTGGCATCCTCATGGATATGTTCAACTACCACATCATCTTCACGGAGATCTGCCTCATCGATGGTTTCATACTCCTGTTCAGCATTTGCTTTGGAAAGATAGATATTTACCGGCATGAAAGAACAGTATTTCTCGATAACCTCTCTCATACGATATTCATTGGCAAACTCCAGGCTTTCCTCATTGAGGAAAAGAGTGATCTCTGTTCCCGGTTCTGTTTTGTTTCCGTCTGCCATCTCATACTCCGTACCACCGTCACAGGTCCAATGTACCGGTGTGGAACCCTCCTTGTAAGAGAGAGTATCAATATGAACTTCATCTGCAACCATAAATGCAGAATAAAATCCAAGTCCGAAATGACCGATCATCTGATCATCCGTTGTTTTATCCTTATATTTCTCAAGAAACTCTGTGGCACCGGAAAAAGCGATCTGTGTGATATATTCCTCTACTTCATCTGCTGTCATACCAATACCGTTATCGATAAACTTCAAAGTTTTCTGATCCGGATCAACGATAACATTTACAGCCGGTTTGTAACCTTCCGGGAATGTATAATCTCCCATAACTTCCAGCTTTCTCAGTTTGGTGATCGCATCGCATCCGTTGGAGATCATCTCTCTTACAAAAATATCATGGTCGGAATATAACCATTTCTTGATAATCGGAAAAATATTTTCACTGTTGATTGATAAACTGCCATGTTTTGCTGACATATATGTCACTCTCCTTTTGTTTTTATTTTTATTTCTGATGTTCCGACAGAGCCGGAAACCTGTTGTTTTTTTCAATAAATATATACTAATACGACTTTTTACAAAAGTCAAGAAAAATTTAGCACTCATCATTGTAGAGTGCTAGTAACAGCATACAAAACGGATCTCTATGTTCAAAAAAATCCCTCCGTACATTTTTTGTACGGAGGGTGCTGTAAAACTATCTTCTACATTCTGTTCTTATTTTTTCTTTCTACGATATACAAGGATTCCTCCAATACATACCACAGCCACGATCAAAATGATCACAAATGTCATGATCGGTGTACTGTCTCCCGTCTGCACTGCAGATTTCTGATTTGTCTGTGTCACTGCCGGACTCGGAGTCGCAGTAAGAACTGCTGCCTGTGATACCGTAAAAGTAACCGTACTTTCTGACTGTGTACCGGTATCCTTCCAGCTAGAGCCGTCGTATTTCTGCTGTCCAAAGGTAACTTTCAGAGTATATTTTCCCGGCTTGCTGACACGGAATGTTGCAGTATAAGGCTCTCCATCCCAGGTACGGGTCTCTGTGATCTTCCAGCTCTTCGGCTGATATCTGGTATCTCCCTTACGCGGGTTTGTATTATCCATCCCTGCACCAGCTGCTGTAAAGGTGATCTTTGTATTGGTATCATACTTGCCATTGGAATCAATGCCTGTGATCTTATTGTCCGATGCAGCGGCTTCCGTGCCCTGATATCCGTTTACTGTAATACTTACTGCGATCACTGTACTGATCTTGTTGGGATTCTTAACCCCCTCCGGAAGAATGACAGTACCTTTTACATTAAATATCTGACGTTCTGCAGAAGACGGATCATAAGAAGATCCCTTAACATCCCATTTAACAGATGCCTTCTGCTCTCCCTTTGTTGTAGTGATCTTTACTGTTCCCGGAAGCTTCAGGGCTTTCTGGGTTTTCTGGGTTCCATTGGGAAGATCTTTGATATCGGATGGCTTTTTGATACCTGTAAGGTTATTCGCCTTCTTACTGTTATCTGTTTTTTTCTTTGTAACGCTGAAATGGACATTTACATAAGCTTCCACGTTTGCATCATTGGCGATCACAATGTCTTCCAGATATTCCCCCTGTGAAAGTCCGCTGACCGGCTGTACGCTAAAGGTTGCATTATCTCCTGCTTCCAGCTCTGTGGCGGAAAGTGTACCAATTGTATATGCATTTGATGAAGGCTGTTTCAGAACAATTTTTGTATTTCCGGTGTTGGTAACTGTAACTGTCTTCGCATCAGGAAGTTCCTTATAACCTTCTTCTTTGGTTCCAAACTCCAGACTGTCTGTTACCGAAAGACCGGGATTGGGTTCCGGTTCCGACTCCGAAACTGTAAATTCCAGCCGGACTTCAGCCAGTGTGTTTCCGGTATTCTGATCTGTCACAGAAATCGTATCGCTGTGATCTCCGGCCTGAAGACCGGTCTTGGGCTGTACAGTAAAGGTTGCCGCCTTATCTCCGGGATTGAGCACTTCCGCAGAAGGCTCTCCCACCTCATAATCCTCCGGAGCAGAAAGCTGGATTCGGATAGCTTCTGTACCTGTATTCTCTACGGTTACAGGCTGTGCATCCGGCGCAGTCTCATAGCCCTGTTCCAGTGTTCCAAACTTCAGAGGACCTTCCGGTTTCACTGTTGCAGTAACTGTTTTTGGTGTTTCTGTCTTTACCATAACCGAAGCCGTCACTGTAGCAGATGCTTCCGTGCTTTCATCAGAAGCAAATACAAGCTCTTCCACGTATGGATCATCTTTTGCAGAGAGTCCAAGCTTAGGCTGTACGGTAAAGGTCTGCTCTCCTCCCTGCGCCAACTGGATATTTCCGCTGCTCTCCACTTCACTGACCGGCGCAATATCAAAAAACTCCGATTCAGGCTGTACTAACGTCACAGCTTCTGTACCTTCGTTTTTGATCGTGACTGTACTTGTTGTTTCTACCTTTTCATAACCAGCAGTCAGATCATCAAAAGGCAGTTCTGTCGGATCCGCAGTTAGCTTGTATATTTTTTCCGCTGCAGGGTCCGATGTTTCCCCGGGATCTGTCTGCTCATTATTTTCATGATCTTCGACTTTTTTATTTTCCGGTTCTTTTACTGTAAAGTCCGCTTCAAAGAAGACATCGGCACCTTCTTCTGTCTGATACGTGATCAGATCTTTGTATTCTCCAGCCTTCAGACCTTCTCGTGGTTTTACCCACACAGCAACACTTTCACCACTCTTTAATGGCGCATCGTTAATATCCGTAGCCATGAAATTCTCCGGGGCGATCTCTTTAAAATTAAGATCGCCGGTTCCGTTATTTGTGATAGTAACCATCTGTGCTTCCGGAATTTCCGTATATCCCTCTTCCACGGAACCAAAATCCAGAATTCCACTTCCATCTTCCGTGTATGCAGATGCCGAATATGTCGGTTCCTCATTTTTTTCGGAAGCGTCTGCTGCTGTATCTGCGGAATCCGGTGTCTCTGTCTGACTATCTCCGGATGTATCTGCCTCATCGGCATTCTGAGTCCCTGACTGTTCTCCGTTTACTTCTATAACAGAGTTTTCAGCAGGCTCCTGGGTATCTGCAGGTTCCTGTACATCTGTATTCTCCTGCACATCCGCAGACTCCGTTTCTTCTGCCGGCTCTATGGTTTCCTCAGGCTGAGCACTATCAGGCTCCTCTGACGTTCCAGCTTCTGTATCCGGCGTGTTCTCTGAAGACTCCGAAGCTTCACTTTCCTCCGCATCCGGATCTTCTCCTGCTGCTTTGGCTTCTTCCTTTTTCTTTTCTGCCAGTGCTTTGGCTTCCTCCTCTGTTTCGGAAACCTCCTGGGTCGTCACCGTAAGCTCACCACTGACTCCCGTCTCTTCTTTTCCGGTGATCTTCAGAACGATCGGAAGACCCAGATCTTTTTCATCGATTTTATAAGTCTTGTCAGTTCCTACCTCTGTAAGAAGGTCTCCGTCTTTTAATGACCAGGAAAAACTCACATTATCATCTGTGATCCCCTCCGGCTTGACCTTTGAGTAATCTGCACTTAAGGTAGACCCGATCGCAAGTGTTCCTTTGACCTTCAGCTTTCCATCAAGATTTCCAGATGGAGCTGCAGTGGCAAATACCATCGATGGAAGCAGCGTTACCATCATAAGCACAGCCATGACGACTGCCAGCACTCTGCTTTTTTTCATATCCCATCCTCCTTTACATCATTTTATTTTCCCCACATTTACCCTTTCTACGCAGGGCTTTCTTTTTGCTGATGCAAGTTTATCATATTTAATTTTCAGAGGTGTAATCCCTGCTTTCCGTCAGCCTTCTACGATCATATATTTTCCGTCCGGGAGTTTAAATACTTCGCTTTCTTCTTCCAGCTCCTTCAGGGAAATCCCCTCCACATCTGCGCCCATTCCATCCAGATATTTTTTAACATCCTTCAGGGAATCCAGCACAACCGCCATACATTCCTCCAGAAATGCCTCTGCTTCTTCCGGTGTCTCTGCTACCGGCTCATCAAAAAGCTGACCCTGTTTTTCCAGAAATGTCTGGACATATTCTTTCTTGTACATATTAAAGTACCTCCTTTATATCTCCGCCCGCCGCGATCAGTCTGCGAAGTACTGGTTCCACCTTCTCTGTCTCGTAGAAAGCCGCCGCCTTTACCCCTGGCTTCGCATGCTTCATGGCAAAGCTGTATTTTACAGATTTCATCATTTCAATATCATTGTATTCATCCCCGAACGCCATGCATTCATCCGGTCCGATTCCCAAAAGTTCCTGGTATTTACGGATCCCTTTTGCTTTGTTCGTGGTAAATGGAACAAAATCCACCCACGCAAATCCGGATGTCACAACAGTACATCTGTCTTTGAACCGTTCTCTCCAGTACTGGATGGATTCCTCCGTCATTCCTTCTCTCTCATAAACTGCAACCTTCATACAAGGCTCTGTGATCTCATCAAAACTCTTTATGATCTTACACTGATTTTTTACTTCTTCAATCATCAGATGGCGATAATGTTCTGCCTTGGGCATGATATAATAAAAATCCTTTGTAGAACAGGAAAATTCCGCTCCGGGCTTTTCCCATATTGCCTGAATGATCTCTCTGACCAGTTCTTTGTCAAAGCTGTCGCAGTACAGAAGCTTCTCATTCTGGACAGCAAGCCCGCCATTTTCACTGATAAATGCCATCTCGTCCTTTACCGGCGCAAAAAGATTCCTCATATTGGCATACTGTCTGCCACAAAAAGGATTCCCATTTTTTTCAGTTCCTTTACCAGCGGAAAGATCTCTTCCGGCAGCGTCTGTCTTCCACCGATAAGCAGCGTTCCATCCAGATCACTGGCAACCATCTTAATCATGCTGCTTCTCCTCATAAATAGTAAACAGATCACCAGGTACAGCTGCTACAATATCTGCACCGTTATTTTCAAGCTCTTCTCTGTCACGGAATCCCCATAGTGCACCAACGGTATACATTCCGGCAGCACTTCCTGTCTGCATATCTGTCTTTGTATCTCCGATATACATACATTCTTCCGGCTTTACGCCGAAATCTTCTGCAATCTTCAGCGGACCATCCGGTGCCGGCTTTCTGCGGATCCCTTCCTGCTGTCCCATCACCTCATCAAACAGATCACCATAGATCGCCTTTACCACTTTCTGCGCCGCAACATGAGGCTTATTGGAGCATACAGCCATCTTAAGGCCTGCATGTTTCAGCTTTTGAAGGGTTTCCGGCATATCTTTATATGGCACAACTTTATACAGCGGATCTTCATCAAATTTCCTGCGATAAAGTTCCCTGACTTCTTCGTAGTGTACCAGCTCCGGATCTCCTGCATCGATCAGGCATCTTCTGATCAGCATATCTGCACCTTCACCGCTGTAATAACGAAAATTATCTGCCGGCTGTGATTTCAGGGAAAACTTTTCCATGATCTCATTCGCCACATATGCCATAGATTCCAGTGTATCCGCAATTGTTCCATCCAGATCAAATATACAAGCTTTTATCATTTTGTCTTTCATCCTCTCAGGTTCATTCCCAGTTTTTTTGTCTCATAGATCAGTCTTGCCACAGGCAGTCCCACCACGTTGTTATAATCACCACGGATTCCCTTCACATAGGCTCCCCAGGCGCCCTGGATCCCATAGCTTCCGGCTTTGTCCATTGGGTCTTTGCTGTTTACATATTCCTTTATTTCTTCCTCTGTCACCGGATAAAAGCTCACATCTGTGCACTCATAGAAGGTATGAGCTTTCCATCTCCCTTTTTCTCTTATCAGCAAAGTTACACCGGTATATACCTGATGTGTATTCCCCTGCAGCATAGCGAGCATCTCTATTGCAGCTATCTCATCTGCCGGTTTACCTAAAATCTTACCCTCATAAGATACAACGGTATCTGCACCGATCACAACCACATCTCTCAGATCTCGGTTCTCCTCTTCCTCCAGCGCGTATGCCGTAAACATAGCTTTCTGACGAGAAAGTTCCTCCACCACTTTCGCAGGCTCTGCACTGGTGATCCGTTCTTCCCCGCTGGCAGGCTTCACTTCAAAGGCGACTCCTACCTGGCTTAAAAGTTCCCGCCTCCTGGGAGATGCGGAAGCAAGCACGATTTTCTTCATGTGTAATTCCTCTCTTTCCTGTGTTATCAGTATAACCGTTTCTGTAAATGGGCGCAACCGAAATCGTTGCAGGAGCATTTTGTACTTATCCATTTATTCCTGATGACGATAAAACAAAACAAGCAGTACACCCTGATACCTGTTCACGGTGTACTGCTGTCATATATTTCGTATTCTTTTTGACAGTTTTTATGCTTTCGGTAATTTGAAAGAGCTCTTCAGAGATACAATGCGGTTAAATACCGGTGCTCCCTCCCTGGAGTCATGGATATCTGCGCAGAAGAAACCGTTACGTACAAACTGATAGCTGTCATAACCTTTTGCTTTCAGAAGCTCCGGCTCTACATAAGCACTTGTTACTGTAAGAGAATTCGGATTTACATTAAGAGAACCATCTTCTTTATTGTAAACACCTTTTTCTTCATCTACGATATTCTCGTAAAGTCTTACCTCAACTTTACCTGCATTGGATGCTTCCACCCAGTGGATCGTTCCTTTTACCTTACGTCCGTCCGGTGCATTTCCGCCCTTGGTCTCCGGGTCATAGGTACAGTGGACTACACGGATCGTTCCGTCGTCATCTGCCTCATAACCTGTGCAGGTTACAAAATATGCATTCATAAGACGAACTTCATTTCCAATATAGAGACGTTTGTATTTCTTAGGAGGCTCTGCCATAAAATCATCACGTTCAATATAAAGTTCTCCACTGAACGGAATCTTTCTGGTTCCAAGCTCCTCATTCTCCATATTATTCGGAGCTTCAAGATACTCAACCTGTCCTTCCGGATAGTTATCGATCACGAGCTTGATCGGATCAAGGATCGCCATCATACGCGGACGTTTCAACTTCAGGTCCTCACGGATGCAGTACTCGAGCATTGCATAATCTACAGAACTGTTCGCCTTTGAAACACCACAGAGTTCTACAAATTTACGGATAGACTCCGGTGTAAATCCACGGCGGCGAAGTGCGGCGATGGATACTAGTCTCGGATCATCCCATCCATCTACGATGCCGTCCTCAACAAGCTTCTTGATATAACGTTTACCTGTAACAACGTTGGTCAGGTACAGCTTTGCAAACTCGATCTGCTTCGGTGGGTGCGGATATTCCAGTTCCTTTACCACCCAGTCATAAAGCGGTCTGTGGTCCTCAAACTCCAGAGTACAGATAGAATGTGTCACACCCTCAATGGCATCCTCGATCGGATGAGCGAAGTCGTACATCGGATAGATGCACCATTTATCTCCTGTATTGTGATGTGTCATGCGGGCTACACGGTAAATGACCGGGTCACGCATGTTCATATTCGGTGATGCCATATCGATCTTGGCACGGAGAACCTTCTCGCCATCTCCGTATTTGCCCTCACGCATCTCTTCAAAAAGCTGAAGATTCTCTTCTACAGTACGGTTTCTGTACGGGCTCTCTTTACCTGGCTCTGTAAGAGTTCCTCGGTACTCACGAATCTGGTCTGCAGTCAGGTCGCAGACAAAGGCCTTGCCTTTCTTAATAAGCTTCACTGCTGCCTCATACATCTGATCAAAATAATCAGATGCAAAGAAAAGTCTGTCTTCCCAGTCTGCACCAAGCCATTTCACGTCAGCCTTGATGGACTCTACAAATTCGGATTTCTCCTTTGTAGGGTTGGTATCATCAAAACGGAGATTGAATTTTCCGTTGTATTTCTGAGCCAGTCCATAATTTAAAAGAATGGATTTCGCATGTCCGATATGAAGATAGCCGTTAGGTTCCGGTGGGAAACGTGTATGCACGGTGTCATAAACGCCTTCTTCAAGATCTTTGTCTATAATATTTTCAATAAAGTTTTTGGAAACTGTTTCGTTCTCCATTGCTTTCCCTCCTAAATATCATCCTGATGTTTTATCTTATCATAAATCCGGAGTTTTTGAAACCCGCAAAACCTGTATCTAAACAAAAAATTGTCTGTTTTTAGACACAAAAAAAGCTGCTGACGGGAATCGAACCCGTGTGTAACATGCTATTTTCCTTTATTCATGCGCTTTTGCGGGTTTCACTTATGATTACCTTTGATTACCTTTTTTGTAAAAAATTCATACACTTATTATTTTGAAATCTGGTATGTTGCTAAGAATTTCTTTTTTTCGATCTATAGAACGCCTATTTTTATGGTAATATCCCTCTGTACATTTAATATCTGTATGTCCCATCAGATCAATAACCATTCTTTCATCCACGTTGTTGTCAAGAAGAATACTGGCAAAAGTTCTTCTCGCCTTATGTGGTGACTTCGGCTTAATATGTATTTGCTTACATGTTCGTTCCATTCTCCGCCGTATTACATTTGTCGTCATTCGTTTACCTTTTTCATTTACAAAAACATACTCCTGTGTTGGATTACATCTTTTAAGTTTTTGAACAACCCATATATAATCTTCCGGAACAATCACTGTTCTAACACCAGCCTGTGATTTTGGAAATTCTTTTACCCGATAATCATATTTACCTTTTTCGATAAACACTCTTGTTTCTGTACGTCTAATTTTAATAGTATTGTTATCAAAATCTGAAAATTTTAAAGTAACCAACTCACCAACTCTGATCCCCGTGAGAAACATCAACAAGATTCCTAGATTAACCACGTCTAGTCTATCCTCTAAGCATTCTATATACCGTGGCAATTCATCTTCATTGAATACCGCTTCATCATCTTCCTTTATTGTTCTCTTAAAGATAGAATCTGAGGTATCTAAATCTTGAAGCATCTCTTCCGGACTCCAATCAATAAGTTTTCTTTTTTTCGCCCGTTTCAGAAATCCTCTTGTTATTGTTTTCAAATTAGAAAAGGCTTTTGCTGTAAGATTATGTTCTGCTATTTGAATCTCAAGAAAATCACTAAATTCATCCGGTGCAACATATCTTATTCTTCTTTTTCCCAGTTTTTCATAATGCCGCTCATATATCTGACAATTCCTCTGATGCGTTGGAGCAGCAATTTTTCCCAGCTGTAATCGCCTGTCGTTCCACTCTTCAAACACTTCCTGAATTGTTGGATTTTCTGCTTCTTTTCTGTAATATTTAGCAACTTCTTTCTTGATATCTTCTTCAGATGTTCTCTTTATCAGTTTTCGGCCATTAGCCTTCGTTTTGTCTGGAAGATATGTTCTCCACTTTCCGTCCTTTCCTTGCCAGATTTTGTACGGGTGCTGCTGTAAGTATTTATCTCTTTCAGCCATTTCTTTCATCTCTTGCACATATGACAAGTCAATAATATCATTATTCTGGATGTATTTCAACATTCCCATCGCCATCTCAGGTGTCATATTTTCAACCATATTACCCATTTTTTTCTCCTTGTATTCCAATTATTCACTGTTTTGTTCCACCAAAAAAAGAGCATCCCAGCTCTTACATGACATATTCTTACAGCCGGTCCAGCTAGAGTTTTCTTCTCACTGTTGCCGCTACTTCCGCCGCTGCTGCCATCCTGTCACGTTCCGGGGATGCTCTTCACATCTGTTTTGTTCTTCCTTCGTATATAATTATTCGCATTCTTCCAGGTTCTGTTTCAGTATCTTTCCTACGTCCAAAACATGCGCTTCTGCTTCTATATCCTCCACATTGTCTGTTATTGTTGTCGTATACATGATCGCTTTTCCTCCACTTACATTACAATCATATAAAGCTGCCATTAACAAGTCCTGAAACTGTTCCTGTGGAAACTGAAAGGATGGACAGTCTGCATTTTTTATCTTCTCTTCCAGCTCTTTGTTATGCTCTGCGTCCGGTTTGCTTGCATAATATGTCAGATTTTTATGGATCTCCCGGGGCAGCAGTTGCAAATTCTCCGCACGGTTGCACTCTTTTCCTTCACTTGGCTTATACTGGTTCTTTTTTCTGATGTGGTGGATCTCATTATCTTCAGAACCAAACTCATTTTCACAGAAACAGTCGCTCATTACCCGATACATGGTAACGTGCTTATTGTGCTTCTGTCCTGCAACTTTGTACTCATAATACCAGTCCTGTCCCGTCCGACTGCCATCTTTATTCTTTGTCCCTGTATACCTGTGGTTTGATTTCACTACTTTGATCTTACTGCCATATGCAGAGAACAAATAACCTTTATTAGACATAAACCAGTATGCCGGGTATGGCTCCTTGCACTGAACGATCTGCTCTCCTTCCTGCATAACATAATTAAATGTATTCTCCATCAGATCATCAAATTTTTTGCTGTATTCTTCTCTGGTATATTTTTTGTATTTTCTCATTTTCATTTACTCCTTTTTATCCTTTTACTCATAAAATAAGAGCACCTGTAGCTGATACAGATGCCCTCGTGTTTCTATCTTTATCTGAATTTCTTAAATTCTTTTGCAAGTTCTTTGTCGTGTTTATCAAGTTCCCCACGGATAACCTTCTTTAGCTCCGACATATCATTTACATCCACACCATTTATCACGAACTGATAATCATTATTCATGGTAACTTCCTGTCTGACTGGTGTTTCTTTTACGCTTGGAGTTCCTGCTTTCTGCATAACCTCTGTAAACTCCTGCATGGTCGCTGTTGTTGGCTTCAGAAGCTTTGTGAAATCCTGGGTAAGCACCGTTTCTCCCGGTTTGGCTCCAATGAATCCCGTATCACCATTTCTCATGATCGCATCTCCCAGAAGCGTTCCCATACTTGCCGGAATTAGATTACGAACAATTCCTCCATTGGCAAAGCCATAACTCTGAAGTTTCTTTACCATTGCATTTTTCTTTTTGGTGTCCCACTTGCTTACATTCTTTGCGTCCTTATAGCCCAAAATCGAAGCTGCCTTTATAATGTTTGCGTTGCTGGCTTTCTTACCCTTCTTTGCAAAGTGCTTCACAAGCGGATCTTTGATCTTCTCGATTTCTGCGTCACCGCCTGTATAAGATGGCAATGCTTTATACCATTTCTTCAGCTCTGCTTCTTTCTTGGTGTTCGCCTTTACGGTATTGGCGTTCTGTCCGGTTGACATGTTCAGGACACGGTTTTTCTCTTCTGTGGTAAGAGTATATTTCTTACTCTTGGCTGTACTGTTCACGATCTTGGAGTTTTTCGTTGCATCCTTCAGTACAGACACATTTAAGCTTACCGCCTTACAATATCCGCCAGCTCCCTGAACTTTGATTACTGTTTTCCCGGTCTTTAATCCCTTCAGGGTAATACTGTCTGCTGCCTGTGTGATTTTCACGATTCCTTTTGCAGATGCCGTACAGTTAAAATTCTTATTGACTGCGCTTGCCGGGCTGAAGCTTACCTTTACCGTTGCTGTCTTTCCCACGTTCACAACAACAGATTTCGGACTTAATGAAAGTTTCTTCAGGGTTTTATCCTGTGCATCTGTGGCAGCATTTCGTATTACCTTGTCCGCAGATGTACTTCCGGTCCCTGTAGAGCCAGAAACCTTTGTGTCTTTGATTCCTGTTACTGCTTTGTCAGCTTTCTTCTTATCCGTCTGTTCATTCTTCAGGTTTGAATCCTTGATGTTACTCTTGAACTGATCCGAAACTTTTAAACCTGTGTCTGCAATGATCTGGTTGATCTCTGCATAAGCATCCTTATATTTCTGCTTTGTGGTTTTTAGCATCTCGTCAATAACAGCGGTTTGCATCTGAGAGTTGGATTTCACTGCATTTAAGGTACTGTCCAGTGCTTTGTCGGCCTGATCGGTAAGGTTATCATAGCCCTTGGATATCAGATCAATTTCATGATCGTGTTTGGTATCTTCCAGATCTTCCTCTTTTTCTGCAAGATCCGCCTTTAACTGTTCCAGCTTGGCCTTGGCAGCAGCGTTTGTGGTTCCTTCCAGAGCTGCGATCTGCGCTTTGATTGCATTGATATCTTTATTCTTGTTCTTGATAGTCTTGTCAAACTGATAGTAATCTTCCTTAGCATCTTTCGCTTTCTGCCGTATATCAACGTTCTCTTTCAGAAGATCGTTCTCTTTTGAAACCTGATCCTCGTACATTTTCAGCATTTCCTGATTGTAGCTGTAAATTGCCTGAGAAGATTCTTTGATTCTATCTTTATACTGTTTCTGGTATTCCTTCAGCTGTTCCTTGGTAAGATTTCCTGCATTATATTCTTGCTGTACATTCTCCAGCTGTGCCCGGTAGTCTGCAATTTTCTGCTGTTCTGCGTTCAGTCCCTTATTGATAAGAGCAATGTTCGCAGCTCCCTGCTTAGTCAGTTCACCAGCATCTGAGAAGAAAGTATCTGAATTCAGCATATCTTTTAAGGTGTCGCAATCGTCAATCAGTTCATCCAGAGAATCAATGGTATCATCAAACGGTTTGAACCGGATCTCCACGGCTGATTTCTTCAGTTCTGCATTGGCTTTACCCAGATCAAGGATCTTCTGTGTATATCCATTGATCTCGTCCAGCTTATCATTATATTCCGGTGAACCATAAGAGAGTGTTTTCAGCTTTGCCATAGCAATCTTTTTCTGGTTCTGCAATGCCAAAATGGTCTGGTCATTGGTTTTCGCAGCCTGAGCATAATCATTTACTGTCAGTTTTCCATACTTGCTGCCCTTGTAATTGGTAGCTTCTTTATAATCCCGGAACGAAGAGAGATTGTCGGATCTGCCCTGATACATTGCAGTTTTATATTCCGCAGCTTTTTCTTTCAGCTCATACATGGTATTGGAAAGCTCTTTTGCAGACTGCTTACAATTATATAGTTCATCCCGGAGATCATTGTATCCAGCCAGAGCCTTTTTATAAAGTTCATGTCCTTCCCCGTATTTCTTACGGATTTTCTCCATCTGTGCCCGGTATGCCACCATTTCTTTTTCCAGAAGTGCTGCCTGAGCTTCCTGCGCCTTTCTCTGGCTGTTTACATCCTTGTAGTATTTACTGCCGGGAGCCTGTGATTCCCCGTTCTCTTCCCGGTACTTCAGTCTGCTTTCGATCACAGAGCTGCTTGTGGAATACACTTTTTTCAGATCATCAAAACGGTCGGTAATGTTATCCAGCTTCTGCTGATCTACTTCCTTCTCTTTCTTCTTCAGTTTTTCCAGCTCAGATTCACATTCATGAATCTTATCATACCATTTCTGATAAGCTTCCACCTTGGATTTCGTATCTTCATCCAAAAGGTCAATGTTAATTTCTCCGCCCTGAACCTTCTTTCTGAGATCCTGTGAAAGTCCGATCATATCTGCATAAGCTTCCGCCTGATATTTATAGTATCCCTGTGCCTGTTGGTATCCACCCTTCAGCTTGGAAAGATCCGCAATCTCTTTATCCAGATACTTGTTTTTGTTTTCATAGCTGGAATAATTTTCTGCTTTTGCTTCGTTCAGATCTATGGAATTGTTATATTTTGTCGTAAACCGTTCAAACCAATCCACTGCATTTTTCCATGGATCTTCCCATGATTCCACTTTTTCTGCTGCATCCGTAACACTTTTTGCTGCACTGGAACTGTCTTTTGCAGCCTGTGCAACTGCTTTATCCGTATTTGAAGGTGATTTTGAACCACTGTAAGTCGTATGCTTCGATGCAATACTGGCCTGTTTTACAGGGATTCCACCTCTGACCATAGCCGATCCGCTTGCCTGTGCCAGACCTCTGCTGTTTATAAATCCACGATCCAATAAAGCTTCCGTCTGAAGATGATTGAATACAATGCTTCCTGCCGGGATATTTACAAACTCTGCTCCGTTATCACCTACGGTATTCCATGTACCAGTTGCAGGATTGACTACAATCTCACGTCCCAGCTCACCTACCAGAGTAGTTCCACCTGTTTTCGTAGCCCAGTTACCACTTGCCTGTGCATGGCCTGAGAGGTGATTGTATTGTGCTGATCCTGCTGCATGAGCGGTTCCACGGGCATGAGCTGTTCCATTTGCGCCACCTGCACCTTTTGTTGGTGGTGTTGTATTTGTCCAGTTTACGGTTCCAGTAGCTGTGAAATGTGTCTTTACTCTGGATGTTTCGTTTCCCCATGATACAAGACCAGAAGAACGGTGTACCTGTGCTGCAAACGCATCTACAGCCCCGGTTTCATTATCCCATGTCACTTTACCAGAAGATTGCTTTTCTTCTGCTGCATAAGCATCTACGGCGGAAGGATCCACACCAGCTTTTACCATAATTTCAGGACTTAATGCCTGTAAAGATGCTGTAATCGTATCTGCGGATGTGGTATCAATCCCCAGTGTTGCTTTAATCTCAGGACTTAATCCCTGAATCTCACCAACCAGACTGTCCACTTTGCCTTGTGCTTCTGAAGTATCTGCACCAACTGAAGCCTGTAGCTCTACACTGTTCTGAGCTTCCTGAAACTGCTGTAATAAAGATAACGCATTTCCAAGCTCCCCATCCACCTGAGAAGTATCTACCGACATAACAGCAGGAGCTTCCAGCATCTGTTTCTGTGTAACACAATACTGAATCACTGCGTTGGCATCATCCACCTGAGAGGAATCTACATCCAGAGTAGTCTTGTAATTCTGCATCTGAGCGATCGTATTGTCCAGTGTCTTGACTTTATCCTCCGTGTTCTCAATGTCGGAAACATCAATCTGGATATTCATGTCGGTATCACCAGACATTTCCTCGATCCGTCCCTTGGCTTCCCCGGCTGCAACTGCCATATCACCTAACGTCTTTGTAGCTTCATCCGCCCAGTCAAATTCTCCGCCGAACTCTTCCATCTCACCAAACATGGATTGAACCATTGGCATAGAAAGATTCAATCCCTCCGCAAAATCCTCCATGGTTTTCTGGCCTGCAACTTTATATTCGCCACTAGCTTCATCCAGTTCCATCAGTCCAGCCTTGGTAGCTTTTGCACAGAACTCCTGCACATCAAGACCGATCCGGTTGCCGTCCTCGTCATGATTAAAGTAATGTTCAATGGAACTCATATAAGAAGAAACGGCTTCTGCGTCCTGACTGTCCACGGTATCAGGAACAATAAAGTCCACCGCTGCCTTATAAGAGTTTGTTCCAATCCTTCCGTAATCCTCAGAATCACTGTTTTTGGTTACGTTGTCGATCTTTTCCATAGCTCCCATGGCATCATCGAACATATCACCCGATTCCGAAGCGTTCTGTTTGTCAAGCCAGTTCTGGTAAGCCCCAGTTGCTTCCCTGAGAGATGCAGAGAGCAGATCCAGCTGATTGCACTGATTTACAATAGCGTCATTATCCGATAAAAGAGCATCAATACTGGACTGGATTGCCTGTGCTTCCTCACCTTTTGCATCGGTTAATCCTCTTAACTGATCCTGAAGCTGTTCGATCTGTGCAATGTTCTGCATGTACTGATTCTGTTTTTCTGCTTTCTGGCTGTTGTTGGTCTGGATTTGTTCCTCTGCCTTGGCTTTCTGTAACTCACGTACTTTTTCTGCGTTCAGCTGTAAAGCTCCGTTATTATATTCCAGAGCGGAAGTATAATCTGCAAGCTCGTCTGAGTTGAAATCATCCAGAGAGATAGATTTTCCTGTACTTTGTGCATCCAGAACAGATTCTGCTTTCTGGATTCCGGTTAATGCAGCACTGGCTTTGTCGATCCTTTCACTAATATCCCCAATGGAATCCACTGCTTCATCCAGAGAAGATCCGGTACTGGAAGAGATTACACCCAACTCTGCAAGCATACTGGCAAGATTCGCCACACTGGATGCAGAAGTATCACTAATAACACCTGCATCTAAGGCAGCCTGTACCAGAGTATTGATCTGATCCTCACCCTTCTGTATCCCCTCTGTCTCAAAAGCATATCGGAAATCGGTATCTGAAAGATTCCATTCCTTCAGTGCTTTTGCATTATCTGAGACAGACTTTCCAAACTTACTTGTGTCCGTACCGTTCACAGCCTTGGTAAACTTATCATTGGCAATGGCTGTATCATTCAGCTCGTCCCGGACTTCTTTTACCTGATCTGCATAAGCGGACATGCCTGTATTTTTCACCAGACCGTTTACTGTGCTATCCAGTTCTGAGAATTTCTGGGATGCTTCTGAGATCTTGCTGTTATCTCCATCGGCAATCGCATTGTTATAGTTCTCAACTGCTTTTGCATAATCAGAGATCCACTTGGAAGCTTTCTGTTCCGTATCACCGGATTTATACAGCTTATCATCGGATATCAGCTCTGCTTCCTGTGCCTGTTTATAAATATCCTGATACTTGCTGAGTACATCTTTCGCTTTTGTCAGACCGGATGCTGCATTGTTAGCAAGCTGATCGGTTACATCCGTTTCACCAAACTGATCCTCAATACCGGAAACCTCAGTCATGAAATCATTCAAAGCGTCTTTTGCCGTAGAAGCATCCGCATTAAACTGAATATCCATCGTGATTCCGTCTGCACTGTCCAGCTTAAATACATCTTCTCCATAGGTTTCCTGAAGCTTCTTAATGGATTTCTTGATTGCTTCCGATTCCTCTGATCCGTTATCATAGAACCGACCCAAATATGTATGACGGTTTTTCTCCATCTCTTTCTGGGCTTTGTCAATACCCTTTTTATTTTCATTCAAGAAGCTTTGAGACTGTTTTTCGTTCACCTGATCCAGTAATGCGATCTGCTCTGTAAGAGATCCGTTTATCAGATCAAGCCCACTGACCTGATTTCCGTAGGATTCGGATAAAGATTCCTGTATGGATAACAGCTCGCTCTTTGCGTCCGCTGCTTCCTGCTCTGTCAGTGTACCGGATGCAAGGGCTGTCCTTAATTCCTGAATCCTGCTGATATTATCCTGTATGGAAGTCGTGTTCTCTTCCCATGTATTTCCTGCACTTTTCGCAGAGCTTACTGCTTCCTCAATGGATCTTTTATAAGCACTGTAGGCCGTAACTGCTGCGGTAACACCTGCTGCAACCAGAATCAGAGGATTTGCCATCAATGTTGCAAGCATTCCCTCCATAGCACCGGATAATGTAAAGGTACTGGCAGCAGCAGCTTCATTGGCAGTGGTCAGTCCCATTGCAGCAACGGCAGCCTGCGCTTCTGCTTCACTCATTCCCTGATTTACAAGGACTGCTGCCCTCTGTGCTTCTGTTAAAGCCGTACTGGACAGTACCATCCGGGTCTGAGATTCGCTTAGTCCCTGTGTCAGTCCTAACAGCTGTTCAAAAGAATCTGTAGAAATCTCTGTCATTCGGCTGATATCCATAGCCTGTCCCATGTTGGAAAACTCCCGGAACAGATTTATCAGCTGTTGAAATGCGTATACACCGCCAGCAGATGCAAGTCCGGCCAGAGATGCCTGTAAGATATCTGTATTTGCTGCAAAGTCCGCCATTGCTTTTGCCCCATCCAGAAATCCCGAATACATGTTATCTGATACCAGAGAAGTAGACAGATTTTCCAGAGATGCTTTCAGGGCATTGGTCTTGGCTTCCAGAGAGTTTAAATAATTGTCCTGAAACTTCTTCTCTGCGGTTCCTTCTGAATTATAAGCGGTTTCTGTCAGCATTTTTACCTTATCATAGTTATCCAGCATGGCAATCACACTGTTGGCCTGATGGGTTCCGCCGAGAGCTGTACTAACCGCTTTCTGTGTATTCTTATTTAAAGTGTCCCATTTATCTGCCACAGAATCAATGATTGTTTCCGAATCAAGAAACTGATCGTTGTTATCCCTCATGGTAATACCGATCTTATTCAGAACTTTCTCCACATCATTCAGTGCTTCCCCGTTATCATCCACGAATTTTCCTGCTTTGATATTGTTCATTCGGGACAAAATACTCTTTAAAGAAGTACCGATGGTTTCATCACTGCCCTGTGTTACATCCTTGATCGTAGCAATAATGGCAGCTGTTTTCTCCAAACTCATACCAACATTATTCGCCTGTGATGCAACTTTCTGTAAGGAAGTACCGATTCCACCTGCATCCGAAGCACTCTTTAAGTCAATGCTGGTCAGGATATCATTGATCCTGCTGGCCTGATCCGCACCAAGCTTAAATCCATTCAGTGTAGAAGTCAAAACCTGTGCTGCATCTTCTGAACTCATCTGTGCATCCTTAGACAAAACCATGGAATCTTTGATAAGCTGGTTGGTATCTGCCATGGAACGTCCCTGTCTCAGCCATGTATTTGCAGATTCCGCAACATCTGATGTAATACTTCCGATCTCCTGACCCAGTTCGTTGTAGCTCTGCATCAGATCTTCCGTATAAGTCTTGTCTTTTCCTGTTACCATGGCAAGGTTGGTTTTCAGATCATCAAACTCTTTTACGGTAGAAACTGCTTTTTTTCCTGCATCTACGATCTTATACAGTCCATCCTGCATCATGTTTGCCAGACTGTATGCAGAAAACGCTTCCCGGAAGCTTCCACCTAAAGACTGAAACACGCTCTGGCCCCGGATTCCTGCTGCATTTACACCATTCAAAGCTTGCTGCATCTGTGCCAAACCAGAGCTGTCTACTTCAGGCACATGGATCTCCGGTGTTTCGGTTGCTCCGTTTACTGCTGTATCAACGTCATTCTGGATATCTCTGGTGTTCACACGAAGATCAATCTCCATATCCTGAATACTTTCTACTGCTGCCCGGATCTGGCTCTCTATTTCTTCCGTATCAATCTTGAAGTGTACCGGAAGATCCATTTCATTCAGTGCAAGGTTCAGATCCTCCTGCAAGGATTCCTTATTCACCTGAAGATTGACTTTTACAGGCTCTTCTCCGGTTGCAAGACTGCTTAATGCTTCCCGGATCTTGGAAACCAGCTGTTCCTCATTGACTTCCATGTTTACTTTTAGAGCACCTTCAGCCTGATTTCCTGCATTTTCTACTGCTGACCGGATATCTGAAGAAATCTTATCTGTGTTTACATTTACATCAAGGTCAATGGTCGTCTTAGCTGCTTCGGATGCACCCATAATGTTACTCTGTAGGCTCTCCTTCAGCTTTGCTGCAATCGCTACAACCTGCTCCGCTGCACTGTCTGAGATCCCTGTAAGCTGTTCCGCAGTCATGTTCTGGGCTGTTGTTACCTGTCCCACATCCGCCCTTGCCTGATGCAATACATCAAACGCATGGACGATCTGATCCACCTGATTAGTAATGTTATCTGAAAAATGTTCCGGGAAAAGATCACGCATTTCTCCCCACAGGGAATCTATGGATATTCCTTTTGAAGCGTCCCGGACAATCTTGCCGATGTTATTCTGAAGCAGTTCCTTGTAGGTATCTTCACCCATGGCTTTCTTCAGTTCATCAGAAACATAAATCTTCTTATCTTTGAAGTAATTAAAAAAGGCATCATAGCTTCCGGTAGCACCCTCCACGATCTTTGCGTTTTTCATGACCGTGTTTACCATGCTGTCCATACCGGAATAAAAGCCTGATGCTTTCCCAAAATCAAATTCCTTACCATTCCATGTCTTTCCCAAACTGGATATCATCTTGTCCATCTGGGATTGCAGCTTACTGATTACATTTTTGTCCGTAATATTAAAAGATCCGGCAAGCTGCTTAGAGATGCCGGATGTATCAATCTTCGTATCTTTTATACCTTTTTCTATACTGGAAGCCATCTTCTTTGCAGAATCCTGATTCACTTCCACATCAATCTTCAGCTTTCGCTTCTCGTTCAGAAAAGCGTTCAGCTTGCTCTCTGCTTCCGCCGTATCTAACTCAGCGGTTACTTTCGCTCTAAAATCATCAGCCATTATCTTACTCCTTATATAATAAGAAGGACTGCCACCGCGGACAGTCCCTCAAGTTTAAATTCATTATTAATAATCATTATAATCCAATCGTGATTAATCAAGAATTTTTATATCAGATCAATCAGGTTGCAAACACATCTCTTTATATCTTCTTTCCTCTCGTAGTGTTCCTGTTCTTCCAGATCTTTTTCCATATCTGCAACATCCAGATCGTAACTCAGTCCATCCAGAATCTTATATAAAGCATACTCGTTGATCTGTTCCGCAAGAACCTTACATACAAGCTTACGGTCAGTCTCTGTAAAGCCATCCCAACGGTTCAACATATCCATAAAAATTTCATCGGTAGCCATCTCAAGATCAAAGTATTTGTCTGCAATTTTATCCATATCCATTAATTTGTTTGTCATAATCGTATTCTCCTTATATTCTTATATAAAATCTGTAAAATTATCAGTTAAAATCTATGTAAAAAAAATCAGTTCTCAGTCCCAAAATCAGGAAAACCTGCTACCGAAAGATTCCTGTATATGCCGTGGAACCTGATTCATCGTCCGTGACCAGAATCCTCCATTACCAAGCAGCCCTCCATCCTCAGCATAGTTATAAATAGTCTGTGTATCTCTTCCAGAAGGAGAATATCTGTGCCCGGTATTCAGCCGGATCTCCCCGGAAGATACAGAACCTCCGCCAGAAAACTCACTCTCAGGAGACATACGCAATGTCCCGGTACGTGTATATCTTCCTTCTGAAGAACTGTAAAACTGATCTGTATTCATAAATAAATCATCCATAGAAGCGTCAATTACTTCTGCTGTAGCTTCCGCAACCTCCTGTTGAAGTGCCAAAACCAAACCACTCCAAGATGTAAATGTGTTACCCATAGTGGCAATACCTCCAATCATATGTAAAAACAAAAACCTGATCCATTATGCTGCATCACCCGGATTAGAACCAGAAATATCTATATTATCCTGATTAATAGGTACAATCGTATCTGAATCCTTCGTATCTGAAGAAGTTGTAATATCTGAAGGACCCGGATCAGCAGAAGAATCCGACACAGGATCAATAACTGAATCAGGATCTGTAATATCTGTAGAAACCATATCTGTAGAAGGATCAGTCAATCCAGAATCAATCAGATCAGGACTAACCGATCCAGAATCTACAATATCTGTATCTGAAGAAAGATCATCTGGCTTGGGATCAACCCTAGGAACAAAAGTATTCTCGGGAACCCCACAGATATAAGCACAAACTTTTTTAACCTCATCCTTATTACAATTATAAATGCCACCTGTAAACTCCTTAACCATTTCTATAAAAATTTCTTTGTAGTCAAGTTCATCATTATTAATATGCTGTCTATAAGTACGAGCAATAATACCCAGCATCTCATTATCAGGTATCCTTCCATCAAATCTAAGATCCAATTTCCGTATATCTTTTTCAATCCATTCTGCTGGCCATTCTGGTGCAACAGGCAAGCGCAAGCGCGCAGCGTTAGCGGAGTTACCAGGAGCGTTAGCGACCATATCAAGCGAAGCGTCCGGAGCGTCAGCGACCTCTACAAGCGAAGCGTCCCTCTGAGCGCCAGCGGTACCTCTAGTACTATTATGATACTTACTATTACTTACTATTACTGGGTGACATTTTTGACCTAGGTTTTGGACATTCTTGTCCGGGGTTTTGGACATTTCTGTCCTAGGTTTTGGACATTTCTGTCCGGGGTCTGACAATTTTTGTCCTAGGTCATTGGTCATTTCTGTCCGCTCTGGACAATCTTGTCCTAGGTCATATTCATCCTCTTCCGTGACAAAAAGTTTCGGATATATCAGTCTTGCTTCCGTATGTGCTCCATTTCTCTTTTCAAACCTTGTAATACATCCTGCACTCTCCAACTCACTCAGATATCTTCTGGTCTGTCGGTCTGTTATGTTCAATATCCTGCAAAAATATGGGGCACCAGCCGTTGTATAACCTCTTTCCTCTGCCAATGCCTGTATCTTTGCGTACAGCATAATAACCTTACCGTTGGTAACTCCAACTTTTTCCAACTTATCAATCAGTTTCTCTTCTACATAAATATAATCGCTCATGGCCTGTATCCTCCAACTTTCTTTTATTCCTTATTATTTTTTTCATGAATCGTTTTTTTCTGTTCCATCTCCCGGTTTGCTTTTCTCTGCTGCCATTTTTCTTTATTCTCGTATCTTTTTTCCAGAATCTTGTCCAGTGCGTCCTGAAATCCCAGTGTCATCTCAAAGACATAGACATCTCGTTCCGGGTGATCCCTGTCTGGTTCCACGGATTTAATCGGGAATCCTTCTTTTCTAAGCTTACAGGCAATTCTTTTGCTCTTAATTGCTGTGCATCTAATCTTCTGTTCTCTCTGATTTTTCATTACTTCTTACCTCTGCTTTCTGATTATTCCTGCGTAGTTTTGACACTTTTGTTCATATCTGCTTTTACCAGATCGAACAGATAATCCTGCATCGTAGTTCCCTTCAGTGCCACAAAAATCTTCAGCTCCTTGTGGAACTCCGGTGATACTTTTAGAATTACATGTTTTCTTTCTGACATTGTCCTCATTCCTCCTTAAACTAAATGAAGTGCCCGGAACAACAGGACACTTCGAATCTTGATAAATATAAATTTTTCTTCTATCCGATTAACACGATAGTAAGATTCAACAATTCCACTTTTCCTCATAAAAAGACGAGTTTACGTCATTGTAGCAGTGTATTATAGTCCTATTTTCTTATGTCAAAGTGAAAAAGTTTTCCTCTCATATAGCATTCATTAATGCACCATCGAAAAAGCCTTATTTTATCAGTGTTTCTTGACGATTTTTGCAACTGACCTACGCGCTTTTTGCGAGCTTCCGGTGACTGCACTACCTGCCATCAGCATCCGTCCCCGTCATGTCCTCCTTCCCATCATCTAATTTCTTAAAGCATGACAAGAATAAATCCTTATCATAATCGTAAAGAAGCTTTAAAATATGTGTTCCGACTCTGCTGTATGTCTTTTTTACTTCCGGTGTAACTCTTTCCCCACATCCCATTGCCAACTTTATTGACTGGCTCATAGTTTTTTGATTCATTTTTCTAATAGATTTCTTCATATCTTTTTGAATTTCTTTTATCTCTTCGACAAGAAGAACATAAGTATCTTTGCTTTTTTTGTAAGGATTCTTTGCTTGCTCAATGCGATTTCTTGTGATAATGGCATTCAACCGTTCAGCATATTCTCTAATTTTCTGAGTATGACGAGATTCCGCCCGACCTTTAACGGGAGCAAAAAACTCTTCTATCGGTATTGTCTTAGTCCTTTTTTTGCTTGATCTTTCTTCCATTTCATCAAAGACACTCACTACGGCATTCATTGGACATATTAACTTCGGATCAATTTGTTCTTCCAAGCGTTTTCTTGCCTCAGCATTTGCAGGTTTCTTAATATACTTCCAGAATGTAGGCTTTGCCAAGCTTCGTGGCCCTCGTCTGCTTTTTACGTTTTCAGCTTCTACCGGAATAGCTCCAAGCGGAACCCAGATTCCATCTTCTTCCTTTTCGTCTGGAAGATATGCTGAATATACTATATACGTTTCTCCATCTTCTATTGTTACAGTTTCTTCTTTCATCTTTACTTCATGAGTTTTGTTGTACTCCAATAACTTTGCTATGTGAGCATTCCATAATTTCTCTGAAACGCTTGCCAGCTCTTGTAAAAGTTGTAAAGCCTGCAATTCTTCTTCGGTAAGATCAGAGATTTTTAACTCTGTATCTTCTTCATCCTCAATATCTTCATCATACTCTTCCAGATCATCCATAAACTCTTCATCTTCAAGTTCTTCTGCAAACTGCTGAAATTCATCCATCTCTTTCATTTTCTCATTCCTCCATATATTTTTACAAACATTTGTTCTTGTTGTGTTGTGTAAGTCATGCTAACATTTATATGCAAATTTGTCAATAGTCAGAAAGTGGTTTTTTTATCACTGTAATAACTGTCTTTTTAACCTTTTGCTATACACTTACCCAAGCAATTTTTCACCCATGTTTTAAGGACTTTTCTTTATCTTTTTGATACAAAAATCCATTGTAATCTTCTCAATGGGAAGTTATCCGTCTAAACCTTAAAATCCATTCTAGCCCCATATACGCGCGTTACAGGCCTATGAAAATTTTTTTAAATTTTTTCAAAAGAATACGTCCATAACATCCACCCCAGCTTCCCTGACACCCACTCCCAACTCACCCTCCGCAACGTCCCAACCTTACCCGTCACAGTGGCCTTCAGAGCATCTGGCAGCCCGTACAGGGCACTCTGTACACTTCTCCGAACAAGTATCCATACAGCACCTCTGATCTGTTTCTAATCGAATACGTGCCTTAGAAGCCTATAGTTCAATCCGATCATAAAGTCACTGAAAAATTCAATCTCAGCCTTTTATATAAGAAACTTCTCTGCTTTCTAACGGTCACGATATGTTGATGCGCCAGTACCAGCCACATAAATTCCAGTCCATGTCAGGCTCTTTCTCCGGTCACAGTGGAATTTTGACGGACCGAGTAACGCTATTACTCTAACTGCTACGCCTTTCCTGAATCAGATCACTCTCCAACCTGCTCCTGATACTCTACTTACCCGGCACATTTGCTTACCCCGATCTGTGGACTGTAGCTCACCTGATAGCTCTGTAATCCATCCTAACTGATCCGGCGGAGAAGTTATCGTCTGACAGAGAACCCGGCTTACAGGACTATAGGACACTCACAGGGCAGCACTTATTTACAGATCAGAAAACACTGCTGCACTCTCAAAATTTTTCTGCTCGTTTTTTTGAATCTAGTTTCTTCCTATATAATGTAATCATTCTGTAAAGTTGGAAGTGCCCCCGGGACGGTTTCCCACAATATATCCGCCAGTTTTCCGGATACTCTTCAGGATCTTCTTGACTTCTTTCTTGAACTCCTTAGCCTTTGGTTTCCGGGACTGCATGAGAACTTCGTAAAGGCCATCTTCGGTAAGGAACCAGTATTCTGTATTGGGGCGGAGGCACCCGCTCATATTTTGAGCGGGTACAAAATATTTAAATTTCTCTTCACTTTCTACAGATTGAAGCATTTTGTCCATCCTATAACTTCCGTCCGGTCTTTTACTGTAATCAATCCACTCTGCAACGTCTCTGGCCAGGAACAGCGGATCTTCCGGTGTACCAAATACACGGATACGCTTCAGCGTAAGTATTATTTACTTTGACTTTTTATAGTGGAGGGATCGGAAGATTATTCCGAACCTATCTATAACTTTATGATTGTTATTTCACACGTACCCCCTAAGAATGTTGGGGGCAACTTCCAACAAAGTCCCAGTAAAGCCTGTTGGAAGATTATTCCGAACAGATTTACCAATTATGCTACACGCCTTTATCGTAGGCGGGTACATACAACCGTCCATAATACTGGTATGATCGGTTTTAAAGGTTGCAAACATTTCTTGCATCCTTTTTCGTTCACCCCGCTCACATTATGGAAAGGGGAGTCCATTCAGTGGACACCCTTTCGGCTTCTGTATGCTTTCAGCTTTATTTTTCAGGTCAGTATAAAAACATACCACATCCGGGCAATACCAGAAATAACAAGCCCTTTCTAAGTTGAAAGCACCCCTGTCACCTGCTGCCCCTCTCCCCCTCCTGCTGATCTGGTTCCGTCTGATCCGGTTCCGGTTCTCTTGCTTCTCTCTGATCTTTCCTGATAAAATCATCTCAGGCAGTCCCATAGCTATAGAATAAAGCGTTTCTGTCCTTCAGTCCGTCCCCCTGTAAAAGCACTGTATTTCCTGCAACTGTAGCCCTAAACACTGATAAACAAGCCTTTTCTTACTCTTCCTTCTATGCTGTGATCTCTGTACCTGCTACCTGATCCTGTACCGGAAAAGCACTTGTTTTCCTGCTGTTCTGTATTGCGTCTATAGTGCTGCTCTATGATGAGTATATCGAACTGTAATGGCTCTGAGATCATCCGGCCTGTACTTGTTCGACTGCATCCGGTAACGTCCGTTCCTGCTCTATCATCTCTCATAAAGTCCTTAACTGTGAGGTACGTCTGATCTGCTACACCTGTGATCTGGTGACCTGTTCCGTTGGCTCTCCTGCTGCCTGTTCCGGTGGCCTGTGTGTGATCTGCTGCAAGCTCTCTGTACCTGCTACAAACAATGTTTGTATCTGGTTCCGGTCTGCTGTCTGCTGTAGCTCTCTGGTTTTTCTTCTTCCTTTGCTTCTCCTGCTGTCTGTTGGCTTCTCTGTTCTCTCTGATCCTCTCAAAGCTCTTTAATCCTTATATGCTATGCTCTTTTAGATATAAGCTTGTGACCTTCTCTATAGCTCTGATCCCTGTGATCTTGTGGCCTGTATTCCTCATACTATCCCTGTGCTTTCTGTGGCTCCTGTGGTTTGTTGTCAACTTTGCCAACTTCGTTATATTCTTAACAGTGAATAGAAACATCTTACAAGCCTTATGCTTTTCTCAGTCTGGAAGTGTAACCTGCTGCCGATCCAAAACCAAACCGGAACACAAACCACACCAGAGATCAGGAACGCAGCCAGACACAACCAAACGGAATACAACGAACTAAAAAAGGAGGATCACTGCTGACCCTCCTGTTTCTATTACTCTGCCGTTATGTAATTAACTGCTTTTTCTGCCTTGCTGCTTGCTGATACTATAAACTTGTTGTCGTTCCTGAGAACCTTCAACCAACTCTGAATATATGCTGCACTGTTACGGAATGTCTTAGGCGTTTCAATTCCTAACATATTCATAAGGGATGCGCTTCCGATCTCTGCAACCAACTCTTCCTTGCTGTAAGTCTCTGATCCGAAAGCTGCAACTGCTCCGGTCTGTAATCTGTTTAATCTGTTCTTGTGTCCGGTGCTGTGTGTCAGCTCATGAAATGTTGTGCTGTAATATTCGTTGATGTTCTTGTACTGCTGTTTCATTGGAACCACAACTCTGTCAAATGACGGGCTGTAATATGCCTGATTGCTTGCACACTCTTCGAAATCAATGTTTTCTCTTTTCACATAATCAGTTATTATTCTGTCCGCTTCTTCGATCGGTTTCACATCTTCAAAAGGTTTCGCTAGTGGCTCAACACCTTCAACCTGTGAAATATGAAATACGTTGTAATATCTCAGCATTGGGATCTTCCTGATCTCTTTTTCTCCGGTGTCTTTGTCTGTCTCTTCTTTTTCTAATATCTTCCAGAAAACAACGATCTCTGATTTCTCACCTTTGCGAACATGTCCGCCAAGGTCAGCCCACTGTTTAAATGTTGCATATTCTCCGGTATGAAGCAGAAGCATCTGATTGATAAGGCTGTATGGTTTCTTGCTGATCCGGTTAAATGCTCCGGTCTGTGTTCCTGTCCACGGATTTTCCCATGGGATGTTCCCTTTTTCAAGCTCTGCAATGATTCTTGCTGTTACCATTTCATAAACATTTGCTTTTCCTGCTGCCATAATCTTTTTTCCTCCATATAGAAAGTGTTTTCTTTTTGTGTTCCGTGTTGCTTTGTTTTTTCTTGTGTTTCTTTGTTCTGTTTGATTATGGCTTAATTATATAACGATATCGTGTTATTGTATAGTCGGAATAATCAATAAAAATAACACGATATCATTATACGTTTTTTGTATATTATGTATAACGATATCGTGTTATGTTTTTAAAATATTTCTACCATGTTTCTATTTGACAACTTTGTTTTTCTATATTATAATGAGCTTAACAGGAAAGTCGGAAGGTGAATGCAGCTCACCCGTTCCGGCGAAAGTTAATAGTTATTACTAAAAAATAGTCGTTCCTAAACTTTAGCGAGAGCAGGACGGCTATTTTTTATGTGTATAATTCAGTATCGCAACTATAAGCATCGCAACAGATACAATCAGTTGTAATTCTTCATATGTACTCATAAAGCACCACCTCCGAACAGGCTCGGAACAGGTGCAGCACGTCCCCCGACTTCCCCATTAAGCTCATTATTATAAATTATTTAGATAATTTTTCCTGTACAGCTTCTACAATAAAACCGTTTACACTTTTTGCTCCTGCTGCTATGATCTGCTCTTTAGTTCCTTTAGGAAATCTTACAAGAACTTTGTCGTAATTTTCTTTTTCCCATTTTGCTGTAGCTCTCATATGGGCTTCTGACGCTTTTTTCTTTTCTTCCATATAATTCTCACTTCTTTCTTAATATATAATCACTTATTTTATAACACGATATCATTTTTATTGGGAATTGTCAATGATAACGCTATCGTGTTATAAGTATTGCACAATTTAGTTATACCGCTATCGTGTTATGTTTGTGCACTATTCCATCTTGTAATAACACGCTATCGTGTTATAATAATCTCAACAACAAAACAACAGCAACACACAAGCAACCGGATAGCCGAAAGCTTCCAATACTTGAATCCATATACCTGTGATGCTTCGCAGTGGTCAAGCAAATAGTCAGGAAGATGATTCAAGGGTTGCAACATAAGAGATCAATTCACAGGAGGATAAACATATGTGTAGAACAATGAACGAACTTGAGAAGGTTGTAGCAGATTACAGAGGACTGAAAGCTATGAAAGAACAGCTTGACGAAGAATTAAAAGCTGTGGAACGTGAGATCATCGGTTATCTGGATTCCAATGAGAAGCTTTCCGAAACTGGTAACGACTTCACAGTAAAGATTTCCACCTGTGAACGCCGTACAGTTGACACAAAAAGATTGGAAGCGGATCTTGGTAGCCTTGCAGAGTATCAGAGAGTTAGCCAGTACCGCAGATTATACGTTAAATAAGAAGCTGATCCTTCCGGTGGAGGTTAACCGGAGAAAGGTGAAAACACGATGTTAAACATCTTTAAGCGCAAGAACAAACCGGATCACAATAAACAGTCTGCTGAGATCAGAACGATTCAGAAGGATATGCAGACAGTTGCAGAGCAGTATGAAGCAACTCGGCAGCAATTACTGAAGAATCTGGAACTGATTAACACGATCTTATAAAAGTGGTCGCAGCCACTATAAACAGGGCTTTAAGCTGTGAGCGTTGACCGTCACAACGGCGGTCAGGTAGTCAGAGAACAAGGAGGACTAGAGCATGTTATACCGAATATCTTTTAATGCTTCCAATGCCAGTTATTCCAGATGCTTTACAGACAGATCGGAAGCTGAGAAGTTTTACAATGATCTTCTTCATTCCGGTATCTACAGGAACATTTCTTTTCAGGAAGGATGATCTTACCGCTGACCTATCGGCGTTACGGGGACTTCTATCAAATTGTTTATTGCTGTGCTATCGGCATGACGGGCAAAAAGCTATATTTTTCCTTCGATTTTCAAGGAGTGAAATTTTACTCCTTGAGGATCACAAGAAAATCACATCATTTCACAGGAGGACAAAACCATGAAACACACTGATCCACAGCCACTTATGACTTATAGCCAGTGGTGCACAATCTTTAAGTACCGTCTGAAAAAGTACATACGAAGAAAGCTGTACAACGGCTTACAGTGGCTGCTGTTCATCCTTTTCATGGTCGGGATTCCTTATGGAATGATCGTACACTGGCTGTTTTTCGGCTATTAATCACAGATCAAGGAGGTTTTCACAATGACACACGGCACAAGAATAGACATCAATGCCATTAAAAGCGTATTGACACGTTGGATCACAGAGGGACACATCACACCACTGGCAGCGTTCAATCGCTTTTGGGGCTACACATTCCACCTAATGCAAGAGGACGAGATCACTAATGATGAATACAATCAGGTACAGTTGGAGTACCTTCAGGAGATCATCGACCGTTTTCTTCCTAGCACCACATATCCGCAGGATATTATTCCAACACTGGAAGCTATGGAGCCACTGCACAGATGGGACACTCTGTTGAATTTTATCTTCAATGAGACACCTGTGCAATACGACATTGAAGATCAGGAAGGAGAACATAGATCATGAAGATCAACATTCAGGCAACCGTTACATTTTACAAAGTGATCGTTCTCTCTATAGGCTTATGCGAATCAAAGATTATGAACGAACGGCACTTTGCAGATTATGTAAGTGCAGCAGCTTATAAGGCAGCAGTCACCAAGAACGGACTTGTTGCAGTTATTGTGGAGGTGTAGATCATGAGCTGGATGTGTTACAACAAAGAAACTGAAGAAACCTGTCTCCGTGGCTACATTTCAGAGCTTTCCTGCTTCCATGCTGTAGTCATGGCGGAGCAAACATGGAAGATCATCAGTAAGACCAGTACAAAGTCCGGCAGCAGCAAGACCAGACAGAAACAGTTCTTTGAGGATCTTACTACTCTTCTGAATGCCCAGGAAGAAAAGCGTCCGGTTATGGAACATCAGAACGACTATATCCTGCACATTGAGCTTTCCGCAGACGAAACCAATGCAGTTATCAGCTTGCAGAGAAAAGGTAACTATGAGTTTGTTTTCAGGAATGAGATCATTTCTCTTAAGAAAATCGGCAATCAGAATAAATAATCAGGAGGTACTACACTATGAGTTGGAAACACTATAATACAGAAACTAAGAAAATCGAGGTTGTAAGAACTCTTGTCGGTGACATGGAGCAATTCGGGGCAATCGTTATGGCGGAAGATACATGGAATGTAATCTTGCAGGTCTCAGAACGTGTGCCATGGAGTAGACAGTCACGCATGAACACATTCATTGATGATCTTCTTTTGATACTGGAACGCAAAGAAAACGAAACCGGAGATCCTTTTATCAGCAGACCATACGATTATATTATTCACATTGCACTTGATCCTGACGCTCAGAAAGATACTGCTCTTATCAGTGTTCAGAGAAAAAGCACCTATGAGTTTGTATGCAAAGATATCAGCATCCCATTAAAAGAATTATAATCTTCTCTCCTGCTGCCGGGTTCGCTCTCTGGCAGCAGGATTTCCAAGGCAATAGAATCCATCAGAAAGGCGGTATCAATTATGAGGAACTACGTACTTACGGAAAACAGACCTTATACAGCTTGTCCCATCTGGAAAAAAGATCTCAGAAAGCTTATGATTGATTTCTGTATACCGGAGCCAACCATTGACCAGATCATTTCTCAGGCCGAACAGGAAGCGAAGCCAACAGAAACAGCTCGACAGGTTTATAACCGTGCATGGCAGAAATTCCGTAAACATCTGCTGACAAATTAGTGGTAAAAGTAAGGTAGTATGCAAAAAGTAGTAAAACCATTACCATTTCAGGCTCCAAGGCAGTCTTATTACAGTGTCATTTTAAGGGAGCCTTAAATTTACTACAGGAAGGGAACATCATGAACAGATATTTTGGTTACGCAAGAATCAGCACACCACAGCAAAGCATTGAAAGGCAGATCAGGAATATCCTTGCTGCATATCCACAGTCTGAGATCATCCGAGAAGTTTTTACCGGAACGAAATTTCAGGGACGAAGAGAATTTGAAAAGCTCCTGAAAAAGCTCAACGCAGGTGATACCATTATCTTTGATTCGGTTTCCAGAATGTCCCGTGATGCAGAAGAAGGTTTTACCATGTATGAGGATCTTTTCAGCAAAGGAATTAATCTTGTATTCCTGAAGGAACCACACATAAACACAGAAACCTATAAAAGTGCGCTGCAAGGTGGCATCCCAACTACAGGGACCGACATTGACTGTATTCTGGAAGGGATCAATAAATATTTGCTCCTGCTTGCCAAGGAACAGATCCGACTTGCTTTTGAACAGTCAGAAAAAGAGGTTCAGGATCTCAGGCAACGTACTAAAGAAGGAATGCAGACCGCAAGGCTTTCCGGTAAACAGATCGGACAGGCTTCCGGTTCAAAGCTTGTAACGAAGAAATCTATAGCAGCAAAAGAAATCATCCTGAAGCATAACAAAACGTTCGGCGGATCACTCAACGATCTGGAAACCATTACTCAGGCCGGGATTACCAGAAAGACATTCTATAAATATAAGAAGGAACTGCTCTCTGAGATGATAGAGCAAACGAATCAGCGTTGAATGTTTTGCTGCAATCCGTTATAATGAGAACAGGGACATGACTTATTAAGAAGGGAGTGTGAAATATGCCATTACTCAAAGAAAATACTTATACTATAGAAGATATATATGCACTTCCAGAGGGAGAACGTGCCGAACTGATTGACGGACAGATTTATTACATGGCTCCGCCTAGTCGCAAGCATCAACGGATTTCAACAAGGCTCACCAGTATTATTGATCGTTACATTGAAGATCATCAGGGACAGTGCCAAGTTTATGCTGCCCCGTTTGCAGTTTATCTGGATGAATCCACGAACACATATGTTGAACCGGATATCTCTGTTATCTGTGATCCAAACAAGCTGAATGATAAGGGCTGCAATGGTGCTCCTGACTGGATTATAGAGATCGTTTCTCCTGCAAGTAAACGGATGGATTATTATACCAAGCTCTTTAAGTACAGAACGGCAGGTGTAAAAGAATATTGGATTGTTGATCCTGACAAGAGCAGAATTATTGTATACAATTTTGAACAATCAACAATGGACGAGTATTCCTTTACGGATTCTGTTAAGGCTGGAATCTATAATGATCTGCTGATTGATTTTAATGTGTTAAGTTTTTAACATAGTCATGCGCTGACCATGCTCAAAAATTGAAGCTTTTCTGAAAAATAAAAGTTGGCGTAAACCCTTGCTCTAAATAGGGAATCGCCAACTTTTTTATTGTGTCTCTGTTGAAATTCTAAATTGCTACAGACTGCATATGGAATAACGCTGGATCATTCTGATCCGTCCTGATCGTAGAAGGATAATGTGATCCAGTCTGAAAAAGCTTGTATCTGGCAGCAGGAATTACTTACAGTGAGAAATAATACTGTAATCTTCTGCTCAAATGGTAACTCAAAATATTGGTTATCGTACTCATATTCTGTGGATGCATACATATGAACATTCGCTCACATGTTAAGAGTTTATCAATCTCGTCAATCCATCACCAACCAGGCACATCTCATTCCGCTCACCTGCCAGATCCAACTCGGCCCCGATTTAACAATATTCATCTCGGATTCTTCTATCTTCCAGTCCTCAGATTTTATCCCAACCGTCCTACCCGATCCAGCATCTCACCACCACAGCCGTCCCTTATCTGCTCACAACTCGGTCCCGGCTCTACCGCAGCTCCCTCTCACACTCAGTACATCTATTTCTCCTAGATCTTCCCTGCGCTTTCTACAGATCCGACCTTCTTTTCATCCTCTCTGAATCGCCCTCACCGGAGCAACAACGGCTGCACGATAACTCAAGCTTAATCCAACCTGCTGCCGTTTGCTTTTTCCAGTGATTTTTGGTCCAATTCTGTTCAATTCCTGTGACAGAATTTTGCATCACTCAGGGCGAATAAACAGAGTGTTTCAACGGATCTTCCGATAGATTACATGATAGGGATTTTAAAGGTGATAATCGGAATTAGTGGTGTGAGTACTGGGAGAATTGGGGAATATTCACTACTTTCATCTGATATTGGCTTCTATTTTTAACGGATGTTCTTCCCACCATTTTTCTTCATCAAAAGAATTATGAATAAACATAATATCTTCCTCGTATCTCTTAATTACATCTTGTTTTCGCTCATTATATTCAGCAAGACTTATTAATCCTTCCAAATGAGAGATTACTGAGGATGGATTCATTAATTTATTTTCAATAACTTCATATAAAATTCGCTGTCTAGTGCTTTTAGATGTATCTCTTCTAGCATTATATCCGTATAATGCTAATTCAGATTCCTGTTTAAAGCTACCATAACCTATATCTTCAGAATGAATCCGCATATTCGGCAAAATATTATTTTTTCTTATTTTTTTATATTGTGTACTATCAATAAAAAATTTATTACAAACATTACAATAAATAACATTTGCTGTACATGTACGGTACTCATTTCTTATATCATATATTTTTACATTATAAAAAGATAAATCATGCTTTTGATTTGAACAATACAAAAATCCATGAAAAACCCAAACATCCCTTACTATTACATCTGATTTTTGCCACGTCACATTTTGCAAAAAATCAGGTACTTCATCATATTCAAGTTTTGGCATTCTTGGCATTGGTACTTTTGAAGATGGTGGCTCTGTTGTGCTTACTGAATACTGCGCTGGTTTGGTTTTATATAGTTTCATCTTACGTTCAATTTCTTCTTTGTCAGGATCTCGCATTTGTTTTCCAGAAGAATTTTTTTTATTTTTTATAATTTGATTTGAATTATGTTTTTTTTGTGGCTCATTTTTTTTGAAATTATTAGTATAAAACGGATATGGATAAAAGCTATACTGTATACATAAATTCAAGAATTGAGCCGTTTCAGTATATGTCAATGAATATTTTTTTTGTATTTCTTCAAATAACGGCGAAAAATATTTTTTTGTTTTTTTCTTCCATTTTTTATTAACAACTCTATTACAATACATCAACAATAATTGCTTATCATAATCTGATAATTTTTTATAATATTTTCTAATAAACTCAATATCAACAACTTCTCCATTAATTATAGTTTGTTTTCTCGATTTATACTGCTTCACATAACTATCCATTTTTTCTTACTCCCATGCAAACTGTTTATTCTCTTTATAAAGCGATTGCTCCATTCTCCTTTCACTTCTTGATATACTTGTTAATGATCCTCTTCTCCAATGTTTTTCCAGAGTTCTGGTACCATGGCAAGATCACGCCACAGTATTCCTGTACTCTCATAGAGTATATCTCGCCACATATCATAAACACAATCAATCCGATTGCAGCAATCAGTCCTCCGTTGGCCACAATACATAATAGCAGACATGGTACAACCCAATACCAGTTATATGAGAAATGACACCATTTCACCAGCCATTCTTCACTCATCATGTCAAAACGTCTAATCTCATCCTGAGATAAAGAAGTCTTTGGAGGATTTGCAGCTGCCTTGCGTCTCATTAATTCAGCATAACCAACCGTTGGTTCGTCCGGGCTGGTATATTTCTTAACATCCTCTTGCATCTGCTTTATTCTGCGTTCTTCCTCTTCTCTCTTCCTTCGCAAACTAGGACTATTCCTATATTTAAACTCCTCATATGTGTTTCTTATTAGCTGTTCCATCTGTGGAGGAGTTCCTGATTTAGTACAAATTTGATTATAAATATACTTCATCTCTTCAAGTTCTATATAAGCTTTAGGGACGCTGTAACGTTCATAATAATTTTTCATACTTTCCGTTTGGCGTTTTGCTCCTTTTACAGCATCTTTTACATATCGCACATAGTCTTCGTAATGTTCTTTATTTGTTATTATACGATCACCGAACTGAATAATACAGTTACATTTTGCATTTGCCTCTTCCGGAGTAAGATTGTTAACAATATCCTCACATTTTTTAATCAGGTCGTCCGTAGAATCTGCATACTCCTTATAATTCTGTGCATCTTTAAAACTCATAATCATAAGTGTTTACCTCCTTTTTTTTACAACCATCAATAAACTAAGCCCCAATTATATCTCCATCTAAGTTTCGGTAACTTTCTTTGTATTTATATTCTTTAAACTTTTTAACATCTTTGCATTTAAAACAATATATATCCTTAATGTGCCCTTTTTCTCTTTGAGATCCATGTATTCCGGGAAGAAACATCTCTAGTCCACATTCCGGGCATACAAATAATGACATCATCATTGGTTTTCTTTTATTACATGCCATAATCTCCGCCTCCATGATTACATTCTAACATTATTTTCAGTTTTATTTTATCATTTCAAGAATATTCTGAATTTATTTTTGTGTAAAAAAAGATGATACACTACTTTGTGTACCATATCTTCTATTTAGAAATATAAAATTACATACTATCCCTAATCAGCGGTATAAAACTATTGACAGGTTGTCATACTGCAAAACTACTTTTCACTATTACTTAGCCTAACAATCCTCAACGTGGCATATCCCACATAGCATATACACTACCTTCTCAACGAGCGCAAAGAAGGAATATACATTTACTAATTATTTTCTAAGACATTAAAAGTGCTTAAAAAATAAACACGAATGTTCACCACCCTTACCATTTTGGCATGGCTACTATGTTCGCTATTCAGTTGTAGTGTATCATTATTTATGATATCACCTAAAGTACAGGCCGTCTATTTAGAAAAATATAAATCCCCTCTCACATCAAATTTCGGCTAAATATGCAATCAGTTTGATATATCATTCATAGCGTTGTCACATCGGTTAAAAAACCTTTGTACACTGGTAAAGACCATTACCCCGTATAACATTATCATTATACAAGAACAACACAGGAATATCAGCCCCTGTAACGAATATATTAACAAGTTTCGTCAGTCCTTGTTTGCAAATACTTTCATCTTTGCCTTCCTACTGTCGGAATTGACTTTTAATTCTTCTGTATAATATCACAATTTTTATATTATTTCAATATATATTTTTTAATCTTCAAAAAATTCCTCATAGTCTACAGCAAATAATTTCTGCAATGCTTTAAGATCACTGGCTTTTATGTTTCTTCTGCCCGATTCAATATTAGCAAGTGTACTTCTGGACATACTGCTTCCCATCAACTGTAACTGACCTACGACTTCAGCCTGTGTCATGTTCTTTTTCATCCGTATGTTCTGGATATTTCTACCTATTGGAACGTCCTGTAAAATCCACTGCATAAGATATACTCCTGTGACTAATTAGTAACTTTTGTATTGAGTATATCTGGAAAACATGATATTATTGTCACTAGATAGAAACAATCGTATTAGAGAGGAATATAGCATTATGGATATCATAGATCAGATTTACAACTCACATGTAAGTGCAGCCACACTGGACGCCCTGAACAAGTACCGTATACATAAGGATCAGGCTTTACATGGTTATCATGTTCTTAAAGAACAACTCACAGAAGATCAGGCGGCCGCTCTGGATCAGGTCATGGATGAGAACCTTAATCTTCTGGCAGACGAGTTGGAGCAGAATTTCAGAAATGGCTTCTGTCTTGGAGTGAAAATGATGTGTGAAGTGTTCAGAAAAGATGTGTAAGTATGCTATAATATATGAAAAAGCTGACCCGTCAAATCGACGGTGCAGATCAATAAGTATTGTTAAAATAACAACACCTATTCCTACGTTGCAATTTCAAAGGTCGGGAAACACGACTTTTAATTTCTAACCTGTCCCCTGAATCAGGGTAATGGTTTTATGAATTTACCACGATTACACCAGCCACAACCCCTTCTTCTTCCGCTTCTCAGTGTGAGACCTTCAATCATCCAGAATTCGGAAATCTGCGCTGCATTGAGATTGATGGAGAGCCATGGTTTGTGGGGAAAGATGTAGCAACGGCGTTAGGATATAGTAATACAAGAAAAGCCGTTCTAGTACATGTTGACGCAGAAGACAAGGGGGTAACGAAATGGGACACCCCTGGTGGAATCCAGGAAATGACCATTATCAACGAATCCGGCCTCTACTCTCTTATCCTCAGCAGTAAACTTGAATCCGCAAAACGCTTCAAACGCTGGGTAACATCTGAGGTATTGCCGTGTATTAGAAAACATGGTGGATACTTAGAAAATTATTTTTACCTTGTTCTCCTTCATCATTTGCAGTATTCTTATGATATCAAGAATCATTGAAGGAGGAAACATCTATGAAAAAGAAGCTCAAAAAATCACTTATCATTCTTTTGTCTGTTATCATGATCTTCTCACTCCCGATCTCAGCATCAGCAGCCACCAGAAAAGACGTAACAAAAACATACCGCAAATCGGTTACTAAGATGTTAGAAGGATTTGACAGTTATTTTGCTTACTGTTGTGGTAGAAGGCAATATTTCAAATTCGATGATTACGCCAGAACAACCATGGTAACTATGAAAAATTACAATTTGTGGGAGAAAAATATTTCTTACGTAAAGAAAAAAATTCAGCCACAACTGAAGCTTTACTTCAATACTTCTACCGTAAAATTTACGAAATTTACAAAATATGGTATCCCTAGAAATCCTTCTTACTTGCTTTGTAATAAGAATGGTAAGATTGTTTATACTGGCGGTAACTGGGGCGAAGATTCTCCAAATGGTGTCGTAAAAAAGATCATGAAAACAGGTTCCAAGACATACGAAGTAACATATAATCTTTACTTTTATAATTGGATGACCAAGAAAAACTATGGGTATATGGGAACATACAAAATATATTTAAAAAAAGCCAATAACAAAAACGGCTTCATTATTACCAATATCAAACAAACTGTAAATAAAAAGAACTCTCTTTAGTCTTTCACAGAGGGGCAGATTCCTAAATTTGGGATCTGCTTCTTTTTTGGCCTTCTAATTCGTCCTGTAAGCCATTTTCACTCGTCAGATGGACAAACTCTCGTCTTAATGTTTTCAATCTCTTTACAGATCAAATACGCACTCACAGACCAGCTATATATGTAAGTCCGGGGAAAGATGTGAATAATAGATGCTTTCAAAATAAAAAGTAAAAAAAGGCTCATGACTTGTCCGTAAACTGTACGCTACAGTCTCGACTTATCATGAGCCTTGAAATTCGTCTCTTTCATCTCTTTTTACTATTCTATTATTTGTCATATGTGCAAGATTTCCTCCTGTTTTTATTTTGGTTTCAATCTCGTTTTAATTTTGTTTTTCACGAACTTTTGTTCTGATTACCTTTTTGATTACCTTTCGCCTTACCAATCTTCAAAAACCCTTTAGTTTTTAGACACAAAAAAAGCTGCTGACGGGAATCGAACCCGTGACCTCCGCCTTACCAAGGCGACGCTCTACCGACTGAGCCACAGCAGCTTGTTTCGCGACGTTTGTGCCGCTCACAGTTGTTTATATTATCAGATGATTGTCATATTGTCAATACATTATTTTTATTTTTTTAAAAATTCATATTTTCATGATTATAGCACAAAAAATCCTGTGTGCTGTCGCTCGCAGACACAGCACGCAGGATTCCCTTTTTACTCTTCTGTCTTTGTCTCTTCAGCTTCTGTCTCTTCTTCCGCTTCGGCCTCCGATTCATCATCTGCAGGTGTTTCCTCTTCTGCTTCTGTTGGTGCCTCTTCAGCATCCTCTGCCTCTTTGGAAACTTCTACAGTCTCAGATGCAGTCTTGTCCCAGTCCTGGAAGACTTCTTTCTCTTCTTTTTCTTCCTTCTTCTCGTCATCCTTGAAATCATCAAGATCTTCGAAATCATCCTCAAAGTCTTCTTCGCATACAGATCGTCTGGATACAAGTGCTGCGATAGCTCCTGCTGCGGCAGCGGTAAGCGCTCCTACTGCAACAAGTCCCCAATATTTATTGATCTTTGCCATAATTTGGTCTCCTTTCTTATTCTGCTCCTTATGAATATTATTTTAATACTTTTATATTCAAAAGGAAAGAGGTATTTACTCTTCTCAAAAATAGCTTTTAATTTTCCCACGGATCCTCTGCAGTGCATTATCAATGGATTTCGGTGTTTTTCCAAGGATCTGGGCAATATCCATATATCCATTTCCATCCAGATACAACTGCAGTACCCTGTTTTCCAGAGGGCTCAGGCTCTTTTTCATTTCATTTTCGAGAGCCGCCACATTTTCCCGGTCGATCAGGATCGATTCCGGATTATCATGCTCCACACAGGAATCTCTGAAGTTTTCCTCCGCCTCTCCGTCACTTAAAGACACATAAGTGTTCAGTGGCTGATGTTTCTGGCGGTTTGAACTTTTAATTGCAGTATATATCTGTCTGTCAATACATATATTTGCAAAAGACTGAAAAGACGACTCCCTGTCTGGCTGGTAATCACGGACTGCCTTAAACAGTCCGATCATCCCCTCCTGTATCAGATCATCTGTGTCCCCACCTATCAGAAACATGGCACGGGCCTTTTTTCTGACCAGACCTTTATACTTTTCCATCAGATAATCTGCAATTGCAGATTCCCCTGCACGAAGTCTTTCGATAAGAGCTTCATCCGTCATCTCATTATATCGGCACATTTTTTCTCCGAACAGCTATGGCTGTATTTGATGTATTTATTTTGACAGTCTCTGTCTCACGATCTCAAAAGCAAGCACCCCTGCTGCTACAGAAGCGTTGAGGGAATCGATATCCCCCTTCATCGGGATCGCGGTAGTAAAATCACATTTCTCTTTTACAAGGCGGCTTACACCATTTCCCTCATTTCCGATCACAAGGCCAATAGGTCCTGTCAGATTCTGACGGTACATCACCTCTCCGTCCATATCTGCACATACGAACCAGATGCCTTTTTCTTTCAGTTCATCAATAGTCTGTCCCAGATTAGCAACCTTGGCAACCGGTGTATAATTCAGTGCGCCTGCCGACGTCTTGGCAACCGTAGCAGTCAGTCCTACTGCTCTGTGTTTGGGAATGATCACACCATGAGCACCTGCGAGATTTGCGGTACGGATGATAGCTCCCAGATTATGAGGATCTTCAATATTATCAAGAAGAATGATAAACGGAGGCTCTCCCTTATCTTCTGCTTTTTTCAGGATATCTTCCACTGTAGAATAATCATAAGCCGCAACCTGTGCGATCACACCCTGATGTGCACCTGTCTCGCTCATGGAATCCAATCGTTCCTTTGGAACAAATTTTACAATGGTATCATGTTTTCTGGCTTCTCTTGCGATGGTGCGGACCGGTCCGTCCTGACAGCCATCCAGAATAAACAGTTTATCAACACATTTACCGGAACGAAATGCCTCAAGGACCGCATTTCTTCCTTCTATCATTTCAGTCAATTTAAACTTCCTCCTTCTCAAGTCCTGCATGGACCAGCTCCAGTATCCTTGAAAAATCCTCTTTCAGGTAAAGATATCCCATCAGCGCCTCAAACCCTGTGGCACGCCGGTAATCCGCCATGGTGGCATGTTTGGCCATAGTAGCGGAATGCGCATTCCTTCCTCTTCGATATACACTTTTTTCTTCTTCTGTCAAAAGTGGTTCGAGGATCTCCATCATACCCGACTGTGCAGATGCTTTTACAAGGCTGCTGGCTTTTTTGTGGAGACGATTTACCGGACAATTCGCTTTTTTCACAAGAATAGTACGGATCACCAGCTCATAAACGCCATCCCCGATATAGGCCAGCGTCAGCGGCGAATAGGTCCGAAGGTCTGCGTCTTTCAGATCAAACAGCTCTTTCAGTTTCTTTAAGCTCTCTGCCATTTCACACCTTCTCTTGTATCTTTAAGGATGATACCTTTTTTCAGGAGCTCATCTCGGATCTCATCTGCTCTCTTGAAATCCTTTGCCTTTCTTGCAGCCTGGCGCTCCTGGATCAGATCCTCGATCTCTTTGTCAAGAATCTCTTCTTTTTTCTCGATTTTCAGTCCCAGCACATCACTGAGCTTAAAAAGTTCCTCATAAAGGCCACCGGCAAACTCCCTTGAGCTGTTCTCGTCTACGTTTGTGTTGGCAAATTTTACAAGCTCAAAAATTGCCGCAAGTGCATCTGCAGTATTAAAATCATCATCCATGGCAGCTTCAAATTTGGTAACAAAACCTTCTGCTTCTTTGAGAAGCGCAAGCTCTTCCTCTGTAATATTCTCTGTCGCCCCATTGTCTTTACGGTCGCTGAGCTTGCCTGCCGCCTCAAGGATACGCTCCAGAGAGTTCTTTGCTGCCTCCATCAGATCTGCGCTGAAGTTCAGCGGACTTCTGTAATGTGCGTTCAGCATAAAGAAACGGAGAACCTGAAGATCATACTGTTCACCGATCTGACGAACGGTACGGAAATTTCCGAGAGATTTGGACATCTTGCGGTTGTCGATGTTCAGGAAACCATTATGCATCCAGTATCTTGCAAAAATCTTACCATTACAGCACTCACTCTGTGCGATCTCATTCTCATGATGCGGGAAGATCAGATCCTCACCGCCTGCATGGATATCAATCTCTTCTCCGAGATATTTCTTGGACATAACAGAACACTCAATATGCCAGCCAGGACGTCCGTCGCACCACGGTGACGGCCAGGACGGCTCGCCCTCTTTCTTTGGTTTCCAAAGCACGAAGTCTAACGGATCTTCCTTCTGATCCTCACCGGATACCTTAAGAGAACGGAATCCTGACTGGAGATCATCCAGATTCTTATGAGAAAGCTTGCCATACTCTTTGAATTTCTTTACACGGAAATAAACGGTCCCGTCAGCTGCCGGATATGCATATCCTTTATCAATAAGAGTCTGGATCATGTCGATCATGCCCTGGATCTCCTGTGTAGCCTGGGGTGCAGTTGTAGCAGGTTTTACATTCATATCTGCCATATCCTTCTTGCACTCTTTGATATAACGGGTAGAGATTTCCTCTGCGGAAACGCCCTCTTCAATGGCCTTCTTGATGATCTTGTCATCTACATCGGTAAAGTTGGATACATAATTTACTTCATATCCTTTATATTCCATATATCTGCGCACCGTATCAAAAATGATCATAGGGCGGGCATTTCCGATATGGATCAGATTGTATACCGTAGGTCCGCAGACATACATTTTTACTTTTCCTTCTTCCAGAGGTACAAATTCCTCTTTTCTGCGTGTCAGTGTGTTAAAAATCTTCATGTTACTCTTCCTCCAATTTCCCGATTCTGTACAGGGAGCAGATCGCCTGTGAGGAGATTCCCTCTCCCTGTCCTGTAAATCCAAGGCCTTCCTCTGTGGTCGCCTTGATATTCAGCTGTGATATTTTAATCCCAAGTGCTTCTGCGATATTTTCTCTCATCGTCGGAATATGTGGTGCCATCTTCGGTTTCTGAGCGATGATGGTGGCATCGATATTTCCGATCGCATAGTCATTCTCCTTCAGTAATCCGGCAACATGCACCAGAAGTTTCACACTGGAGATTCCCTTATATGCAGGGTCTGTATCCGGAAAATGCTTTCCGATATCTCCAAGAGCCGCAGCTCCCAGAAGTGCATCCATGATCGCATGGATCAGAACATCCGCATCCGAATGGCCCAGAAGACCTTTTTCCCAGGGAATATCAACACCACCAAGGATCAGTTTCCTGCCCTCTGTCAGTTTATGTACATCATATCCCATTCCTACTCTCATCAAACCGTTCATCACTGCCTTTCCTGAAATTTATGTCAAGTCAAAAGAACCTTTTATGAGCTGTTCCTGCTCAGTATGTGAGCATCTTCCGAAGTCTCAGAAGGATCAGCCTTCTTCTTGTATACGGTGCAAGTCTGAGACTCTCCTCGATCGCTTTTCCCGGCAGCCCGATATCCCGGACTCTGCTCACGCAGCCGACGATACTCATCATCTCCTGCATATCTGTAACTGCAGGAAGAAAATCTATGATCTTAAGGATTTCCGGAAGTGCACCGGAAAGTGTTTCTGTGCTTACATCGTCCAGAAGTTCCGGGGTGTTTTCTTTTTCAAGTGCTCCAAGAATCCCTTTTCTGCCGAAGGTCTCCTGCAGGAGTTCTCTGTCTCCGTCTGTAAAGACATGCACTCTGCAGGCTCCTCTTCGGATAGCATCTGCAAGCTTTTTATATTCCAGAAGGACCAACATGGTTGCTGCAGAAACCTTCTCCCCGTGAAGAGCATCCAGGTGACCATTGACCACTTCCATATCCCAGAGGTGGACCATATGGTGCTCCGCCCCGGATGCCGGTCTGGAGTTTCCTGTCATCTGCATGGCCAGTCCGGAAAGGATCAGCGCATACATCAGCTTCTCACATGCATCTTTCTCTCCTGCTGCAATTTCTTTCAGATTATCCTTAACAGTCCGGATCGCTTTTGTTTCCAGGTCTGCCACCGCTGTACAATAGTATTCATCCATAAGAATACTTGCTATCTTCCAGTCTGCCAGCGCAATGTATTTTCCCAGAATATCCGACACCCCGGCTGCTGTAAGCCTTGCAGGCGCCTTAGCAAAAATATCCGTATCCGCAAAAACAAAAAGTGGCGCAGATGCCTGAAATACTTTTTTTACACCATTCCAGGTCATGTCTGCTACTGTGGAAGTAAATCCGTCTGAACTGGCTGCGGTGGGCACAGAGACAAAAGGGATCCGGTACTGATGGGCGACAAAACGGCTGAGATCATGGATCGTCCCCGCTCCAACTGCAAGAACAAGATCGATGTCCTCTTCCATATAATTCTCCACGATCTCCACGGCACGCTCATCTGCCTCAAGACCTTCAGCATCCAGGATCAGTACCTGACACCGGTCGTAGATATCCTCCATCAGTTCCTCTGTAGCTTTGTAACTGTTCGTGTCACAGATCAGAAGCGGGGAAATACATTCTTTCAGATCACCGTCTGACATTTCCTTTTCCAGTTTCCCGATAGCTCCTGATTCAATTACAATTTCTCTAACGTCTATGTGGTGCTCCCTCCCGCAGCTGCAAGGTCGGGCAAAATCGTCCGCATCGACTCGCATGTACTTATGTCCTCCTGACTTCTTTTAATGATTCACAGCGTATTTCTCTGTCCGCTGAATGATACAATATTACAGTTTGGTATTATACAGGATTTTTTTTTATTACGCAATGATAGAGTTCAACTTGTTTCATCATATAGCAAAAATCCTTTATTTTCAAGGATTTCCGGTGTTTCTACGCCAAACAATGTTTCGTCTGGTTGCGTCTATTTTCTTTTGTTTGTCACAAAAATTGTCATAATAAAAAGCCACGCCCAATAAAGGGAATGGCTCTGATTATTACATTTTCAAGCTTTTTCATTTCATTCTGTAAACGTGTAAATTTTTGCCCTAAATGTTCTGCTGACAAAAAAGCTCAAAAGCAATATAACGACCGGAAACGCAAAAAGAATCCTACTATTACAGAGATTTGATTAAGGGAAAGAAAGTTTCTCCTTGCCCTAATGACTATAACTCTTCTATTCAAACTCAAAAGCAGTATGAAGAATGGTTAAAACAAAAACATCAAGAATTGACAAAAAGGCCAAAGAAACCACCCGGTACATTAATTTGCACCGGGTATTTTTATATGTTCCATTCTGTTCTAAGTTGTGTTATACTGACTGCGTTGTCCAACCGAGACCCGGCAACGGGGGGAGGTGAACACATGGAAATAGTCATATCTTTTTTGGTGGCTGTTGCGGCAGGTGTGACTTGCCATCTCATTTGCAAATGGTTAGACAGTCATAACAAGGACAACGAATAGCCTAGTGGATGCTCAACCACTGAAATAAAAAGAGAAGAACCCTCGCATGTATTGGTGGTACATACGGGGGTTCGTTCTTTGTTCACATGGAACATCGTCATATCTTTTTGCCTACTGGCATTATAGCATATGCCGATCATGAAATCAATATGCTTCGTCTTTGTAAATCCGTGATTTTTCCGCCGTTTGTCACAAAATTGTCACAAAATCATATTTTCAAAGCATCCCACACATCCAGAAATGCTTTAAAATCAACACTTTCCAGACTTCACAGTATAAATACATTGCTTTCTTTTTTATTACGCAATGACGTGCTTTGACTTGTTTCATCTTATACCAAGAATCCTTTGTTTTCAAGGATTTCCAGTGTTTCTACGCAAAACAATATTTCGTCTGATCGCGTCTATTATCTTTTATCTACTCTGAGCTGAAAGCTAATTATATTTCTTGCATATCTGTTTATTTTTATACATATAAGCATCTGCAGCATCCAATAACATCTGCATTGTACACGACATATCATCGGAGGATAATGCCCATCCGCATGCAAAGTCGATTGGTATTTGATTTTCATAACTATTTAATCTGTCTTTTTCTCTGTTCAAGGATTTTAATATTTCCTTAATTTTCGCCTCGCTTGTATGATAAATGACTGCTATAAACTCATCTCCGCCATATCTTCCCACAAAATCCTTTTCTGGAATAACACTGCGCAAAAGCTTTGCGAAATTTATTATTAACTGATCTCCTGCGGAATGTCCCATTGTATCATTTACAGTTTTTAAATTATTTAAATCAAAC
>ENA-ORRA01000324-ORRA01000324.1-human-gut-metagenome-genome-assembly--contig:-NODE-324-length-47747-cov-7.244779_pt1 | contig 47747 bp, 63 predicted proteins | sample MGYA00242169_ERZ509122 | MGnify/ENA primary metagenome ERZ509122 (study PRJEB26280, sample SAMEA2338650) | human gut metagenome | biome: human gut; feature: human-associated habitat; material: faeces...
TCATGGTTTCTTTTGCATCTCTTCCGAAGCGGCTCAGAGATTTCACAAGGATCAAATTGATTTTTCCTTTTCTACAATCTCTCAGCATCTTTTGGTATCCGGGCCGATTCTTCGCGTGGAGCCCGGAGGCATTGTCCGCATACACAGCGACAAACCTCCAAAAGGGATTTCTCTTGATGTATCGTGTAAAGTACTCAATTTGCTTTTCCAAACTTTGCTGTTGTTCTTCGTAAGGGGTGCTGACCCGACAATAAGCAGCGACTCTTAATTGCCGACTCCAGATAGAACCGTTCTCTTTCTCCTGTGGAATCTCAATCACATAGCCAGACATAGCAAAACCTCCATGATACCACTGACCAGTAGTATATCACGGAGGTTTTACAATAGAAAAAGCTACATTTCAGTCTTAATCGCTAGACTAAAATGTAGCTTTTAACTTGGTGGACTCTAACCCCTCAAATCCGAACCCCTTATCAGAGGAAGAGGATATTCGGAAAGTCTTGTTTTTGCAGGAGGTTAGATTGTATGCGGTGGTAATGCGGAAGCCGTCAGGCTCGTCCCAGACCGTGACAGAGTTCACCATGAGGTCAATGATAATTCTCTTGAAGTTCTCGTCATCAATGTTACCATCCTTAAATTTGGTGAGCCAATAGACAATCTGATCTCTGTCGATTTTACAGACATACTTTTCTTCTTCGGCTATCAACCGGAGAAGATTTTTCTTTTCCTTTTCCAATTCCACCAGACGGTTCATGAGAGCGTCAGAGGCAATACCTTTCTCCACGGCTTTTGTGATATTAGCAATGCCACTCTCAGTTTCCTTCATCCTTTCAGACAATTCAGGAATTCGGGTGTTCTCTCGCAAGTCTTTCTCTGTCTGGGAGATCGCCATGTCAGCCATTTCCTGAATAGCGTCATCGGTCAGCAGCTCCATAGCGTCCTGAGCCACGATCTGTTCAATCCACTCTTTCCTGAGAGGCTTCTTATCGCAAGAGTGTTGACGCTTCCGGGTGTAACAGGCGTAGTAGTTGTGTACGGCTCCGGTCTTGCTGGTGCCGCTTTCCCCGTTCATAGAGCCTCCACAATGGCCGCAGAACAGTTTTCCGGCCAAGAGGTAATCTACCTTAGCCTTGCCCCTTGCCGGGGCTTCTGCGTTCGCTGAGAGCCGTTTTTGGACGGTTTCAAACAAATCCTTGTCGATGATGGGCGGAACACCCCCTTCCTTCTCAAAATCTTTGTAGCGGTAGACTCCGATATACCTTCTGTTGCGAAACATAGACTTAAAGCTGTTCCGGTTGAATTCAGCTCCCTTGGCTGTCCGGTAGCCTTTAGCATTGAACATACGGCAAATATCGGCTACGGTTTCTCCATTGGCATAGAGTTCAAAAGCCTCTTGGACAATATGAGCAGTATCGGGATTGATGACCAGTTTGTGATCTTCAATCTTGTAGCCAAGAGGAACATGACCGCCGATACTGTGACACTTCAAAGCGGACTCTCTCATGCCTCGGGTGATCTTTTGGGAGAGATCGGCGGAGTAGTATTCGGCAATACCCTCCAAGACGGCCTCCAAGATGATACCTTCCGGGTTTTTAGAAATACCCTCGGTGGCAGACTCAACCTTGACACCGTTCTTCCTGAGCCTCATTTTGAAGACAGCACTATCTTCCCGGTTTCGGGCAAAGCGGTCAAGTTTCCAAACAACGACCAGTTTCCATGTCTGGTGTACGCTGGCCGTAATCATCTCTTGGAAGTGGACTCGCTTCTCTACATCTTTCCGAGCTGTGGTAGCACGATCAACATAGATGGCTACAATGCGGTAGTTTTTCCGCTTGCAGTAGGCTATGCAATCCCGCAGCTGTCCTTCGATAGACTGTTCCTTTTGCCGCTCTGAACTGAACCGAAGATAAAGACACACATCGGTATCACCTTGGAACAGCGTGGAAGGGTCTTGCCGGAATTGGTCTATTTCATCTTCGGTCAGCATGGATAGGTCGATTGGAAATTTGAATTTCTTCATAATGTCTTTCTCCATTTAGACAGGTCAATGATTTTATCCGATAGCAGACTTTTTCGTAGAGTCTGTTTTTTCTTTTTCCGTCATCATTATATGAATTACCTGAAATTGCACAGATGGTTCACAAGAACGGAATAAATTAACTAACTCCGTTTCTTGTTCATTTAATGAGGATTGAGAAAACAAGCGATCTTTGAGAGTTACTTTTTCAGATAATCCGAGTAGATAATCAATAGTTACACCAAAGTAAGATGAAAGTGTTATTAGATTTTCTGCACTCGGTAAGGTTCCGTTTTTCCATTTCGTCAATGTCCCAGAAGAAACCTTAATTTCAGAGATTATTTGATTTGGTTTTACACCTTTCAGAGAACATTCCTCAGAAAATCTCTCCCAAAACATAGATACCTCCAAAAATTTTACTAAAGTGAGATTTCCCTATTGACAATCTTACTTCGATGAGGTATACTCATAACAACAACGAAAGTTACAAACAGGCAACACTAACCCGAGGGGTCAAATTTCTCTTCTTTGAAAAGAAATTCGGCTCCTGAATCAAAAGGAAATCTCGAATGCTTATTGGTCTGTGGCAAGTTCAGTATAGCATAAGAGAGTTTCCCTTGCAAGGATAATTTATAACTTTTGTTGTAAATCGAATGAAGGGAGGTAACACGATGGGAGCAACCCCCACCCCTCGCCCTTACTGGACACCTGACGCACCTGTGGTACGGCTGAGTGAGCCTGAGCGCACCAGCATTGCAGAGCAGATCAGAACCCTCGTAGAAGGTTTTAGTCTGACCTACACATGGCTCATTCGGCAGTTGTCCGATGAAGGACTGATGACCGACAAGTTTGAAATGTCGGCAACACTGGCCGGTGTCCGTACCGGTAGCAAGGCGGACGAAATTCTTCGCCGTTCCCTTTCTATTCTGAGAGAGTATCAGGAGCGCATGGGGCCGTGTAAGGAGCCATGAGCGTGTTTGTACCAGAGGTGCAAGCTCAGGCCAGAGCCGCAAGCCTGTTGCTGGTTCAGAGAGTCCGGGAGTATTTCACCGATGAAGGGAACCGGAAAGAGTTTGAGGACTGGTACAGACAGAGAACCGGCAAAGATTACACATGGAAGAAGGTAACAGAATGAGAAGGTTTTTCGGAGTTTTGGCGTTTCTCTCGTTCTTCTGGCTCTATGGGACAATCGGGGCTGTGGAACAGAATATACTATCCCCTTGGCACCGGGACAATTCACATGGTCTTAGCCTTGACCTGTTTCTATGTGTTCTGCAAATTGGCCGGAGCCTTTTACCCCACGCAGAAAAAGAAAAGCCGCTCCCGGTGTAGCAGACCGGAGAACGGCAAGCGTAAATGCTCAATCTGATTATACCAGACTTTTTGAAAATTGAAAAGGAGATTTTCACATGAATAGGAATGTATTTTCCCAGCTTGCAGCTGAGTTTGACCGCATGGAGCGGACGATCAATTACCAGAAAGAAGTCATTGCCTCCATGCAGAAGCCTCCTGTTTGTCCCTGTTGCAAGGTTCCCGCCGATGGCCGGATTTACGGTATTCCTGATCTTCCGAAGATGAAACTGGACGATTGCTCTTGGGCTGAGATTGATATGTACGGCAAGAGCGGAATGGCCGATAAGGTGTTCGCTTTAGGTGATACCAAGACGGTACAGCTGAAAGACGGCACCACCATTCATGTCCGTATCATCGGTTTCAATCACGATAAGAACAAGAACAACATCGTTCTTCCGATCAGCTTTGAAACGGTGGAAACCCTCAATGATGATTTTCAGATGAACCCGGAATACACGAACAAGGGTGGTTGGCAGAATTCTCAGCTCCGCAAGATGTTGAACAATTCCATCATCGAACTGCTTCCTGACGATTTACTCAGTGTCATCAAACCTTGCTTGAAGGAAACCTGTCTGGGCGGTGGTAGTCAGAAGATCGGGATGACCTCTGATCCTCTGTTTATCCTCTCCGAGCAGGAGATTTTTGGCCGGAAGATTTACTCTATCGGCGGAGAAGGCAAGTGGTATGACTGGTATCGTCAGGAGAATACCGAATACGGAAAGTGTAAGCAGAACGGTGAGCGGGATTGGCGGTGGGAGCGTTCGCCTTATAGCGGCGACACGACTTACTTCTGCCGTGTGGGCGGCTCGGGCGTTGCCAACGGTGGCGACGCCGGCTACTCTCGTGGCGTGTCCTTCGGCTTCTGCGTTTAATCCAATATCCTGTAAATCCCGCCCCGGAAGGGGCGGTGAGAAAGGAAGTGAAACCATTGGGTAATACCAATCGAAAGGTCGGTACGGGATTTGAAAAAGACCTATGTTTGAGCCTTGCTGGGTATGGCTTTTGGGCACACAACCTCGCACAGAACGCCCAGGGACAGCCGTTCGATGTAATTGCCGCCAGAAATGGAAAGGCGTATCCCATTGACTGTAAGGTTTGTGAGAAAGACATTTTCCGGTTGGGACGCATTGAGGAAAATCAGTATTCGGCAATGACGCTGTGGCGAATGACCGGAAACGGTGACGGGTGGTTTGCGCTGAGAATGACTAACGGTGAAGTATGGCTTCTATCCCTGACAGCGTTAGAACGAGCAATGATTACCCGGAGTTCTCTGTACTGGTCGGAAATCAAGCAATTCGGTGTTCCTCTCGGAGAGTGGGTGCAGCAATGCGAGTAAGAGATTACTCATTGTACCGACACACCTTCCCAAACGGGAAAATGTATATCGGTATCACGAAGAAAACCCCAATTCACCGCCGATGGCAGAACGGTAAGGGTTACTGTCATCAGCCGAAAATGGCTCATGCTGTTGCAAAATACGGTTGGGAAAGCATTCAGCACGATATTCTTCTAACTGGTCTGACCGAGCAGGAAGCGAAGTTTTGGGAACAGTTTTATATCAGACAGTTCGATACCGTAGAGAATGGATACAACATCACTTTTGGCGGGGATGGTCTGACTGGTATGAAGTTGTCAGAAGAAACGAAGCGAAAGATCGGAGAAGCCAATCGGCAGAAGAATTATCCCGGCAACCCTGTTTCTCTCAAAGAGTATGTTTCTCAGCATGGAGCTTGGAACAAGGGTAAACCTTTAGTGGGCGAACATCTTAGAAAAATCACCGAAGAACGACAGCGGCGTTGCAATAAGTCCATTTTGGCTTGTGACCCGCATACCCACGAGGTTATATCAGAGTTTGTAAGCTGCACAGCAGCGGCAAGGTTCTTCGGAGTATCTAAAGAGGTTATTTCTCGGTGCGCTCGTGGCGGCAGAAAGACCGCTGCCGGTTACGAATGGAGGTATACAAATGCGAGTGTATAACCAACTGAGGGTATCCAAATACGAGTACGAATACCCGCTTATTGAGAAGTGGTGTAAGGAAAACCTCGTTCTTCCAAACCCTGACTACGCTAAGAAAGCTCGTATGGGGTTCTGGCTCGGCAATACACCGAAAACCCTCAGCCTATACGAGATTGACGGTAACGACCTGGTTCTCCCGTATGGCTGCTTCAACGAAATCCTACGGCTTTGCCCTCTGATGGCCGAGGTCAGAATGGATTTCGTAGAGCATGAACGAATTGACTACGGTTGTACGCTCCCTCTTTATGATTACCAGCAAAAGGCGTTGGACGCTCTGGTGGAGTGTGGTACGGGTATTCTACAAAGCTCTGCCGGTTCGGGAAAGACGCAAATCGGTATTGCAACGGCGGTAGCCCTCGGTGCAAAAACCCTTTGGTTGTGTCACACCCTCGATCTTGTAAAACAGAGCAAGGCCAGAGCAGAGCAGTACATGAGTGCGTTCATGACCGGTACAATCACAGAGGGCAAGGTTCAAATCGGAAAGGCCATAACCTTTGCCACGGTGCAGACCATGTGCAATCTTGATCTTGACCGATACCGGGATGTGTGGGACTGCATAATCGTGGACGAGTGCCATCGGGTAGCCGGTACACCTACCGCAGTCACGCAGTTCTCCAAGGTGCTGAATGCTCTGGCCGCACGGCATAAATATGGCCTCTCTGCAACGGTTCACCGGGCAGATGGTATGATCGCAGCTACCTATGCCTTACTTGGAAAGATAGCCTATCAGGTGCCGGACGAAGCCGTAGCGGATAAGATCATGACAGTCAGCATTCTTCCCCGGTACACAAACATTGGCCTGAGTAAAGAGTTCCTTGATACTGACGGCACGATCATCTATGCGAAACTGATAAATTATTTGGCTGAGGATTTTCGCCGGAACGGGCAAATTGTCTGTGATCTGGTGACTAATGGCAGTCACTACAATCTCATTCTCTCCGATAGGCTCTCTCACTTGGAATATCTCATGAAGCATTTACCAAAAGAACTGAGAGATAAGTCAGTCATGGTAGATGGGAAGATGACTTCCAAAAAGGGTAAAGCTCAAAGAGAAAAAGCCATCGAGGATATGAGAGCCGGTAAGAAACACTTCCTCTTCGCCACCTATGCTTTGGCAAAAGAGGGGCTGGACATTCCACGGCTTGACCGGCTCTATTTAGTGACTCCCCAAAAAGATTATGCCGTGATCGCCCAGAGTGTGGGCCGGGTTGCCCGTACCTTTGAAGGAAAGGTGACACCTGTTGTCTATGATTATGTGGACAACGGCATTCAGTATCTCGTCCGTAGCTTCAAGAAACGCTGTACCACTTACCGCAAACTTGGCTGTCATTGGTTAGAGGGGGCGGTAAGGTGAGAGTTCTTGTTGCTTGTGAAGAGAGCCAGACCGTGGCGAACGCATTCCGGGAGGCCGGGCACGAGGCTTATAGTTGTGATCTTGTAGAGTGTAGTGGTGGACACCCTGAGTATCATCTTCGGGCGGACGCTCTTGAAATTCTGAAAATCAAGTGGGATATGATTATCGCCCATCCACCTTGTACCTACATGAGCAAGGCCGGAGCCAGATGGATGTACCCCAAGGCAGGAGAGTTGTCACAAGAACGCTATGACCTCGCTATGAAAGCGAAAGCGTTTTTCATGAGATTTTTAATGGCCGATTGTCCCAGAATTTGTGTTGAGAACCCAAGGCCATTGAAAGTTGTAAGACTCCCCCCCCCTACACAGGTCATTCAACCCTACGAATATGGTCATCCATACAGTAAAGCAACGCTCTTGTGGCTGAAAGGCTTGCCGCCTCTTCAACCTACAAAAATCATGACTGAACACACTCCGTTTCTTCCCAGCAATACAGGGGCTTTTTCCCGTGGAGGCGGAGGGTCAAAAGGAACGGCACATGACCCTGTAACAGCGTCTAAGACCTTCCCCGGTATTGCAAAGGCCATGGTTGATCAATGGGGAAATTTGTAAAAGGAGGTGCCTGTGTGAAAGATGATTGATGATCGCTATATTTTTGACTGTGAGGTTTTCGCTTTCGATTGGCTCTTTGTTTTTAAGCACAAGACCACGAAAGAGTACACGGTCATCCACAACGATAATGAGGCTGTGCGCCAGTTCATGGAGCAAGAACCCCTTTTGGGAGGCTTCAATAATAAGCACTATGACCAGTTCATTTTGAAAGCCGTCCTCTGTGATTATACCCCGGAACAGGTCAAAGCAGTCAACGATTTTATCATCGTGCAGGGACATGAGGGGTGGGAACACCCTGATCTGCGTGAGAGCCGGGTCTATTTTGACCAATATGATCTCATGGATGACTGCCAGATGGGTCTATCCCTGAAAGCTATTGAAGCGCACTTGGGGATGGATATTCGAGAAACAACGGTAAGTTTTAACATCAACCGGCCTCTCACTCAGCAGGAACTTGATGAAGTCATTTTTTACTGCAAGCACGATGTAGACGCAACTGACCAGTTGGACGATCTGCGGCAGGGTTATCTTTCCAGCAAACTTACTCTGGGGAAAGAAAAGGGAATTTACCCAGCAAAGGCCCTCTATATGACCAATGCCAAGTTGACCGCAGCTTACCTTGACGCAGAACCGAAGCCCCACTATGACGAGCGTGAGTACCAGTACCCACCGGCTCTGTTGAAGCAGTATATCCCGCAAAAGGTGTTTGACTTCTTTGACCGGCTGAAAGACATGAGCATTCCCAATGAGGTAGTGTTCAAGGAAAAGTTGGAGATCACCGTGGGAGATTGCCCTTGCACGATTGCCTACGGAGGTATTCACGGCGCAATTCCCTGTTACCGGGAAGAAGCCACGGAAACTCGCTCCATTCGGAATAAAGATGTTGCCAGTTATTACCCTCACCAGATGATCTTGAATGGGTATTGTAGCCGGAACATTCCCTCTCCCGATGTGTATGCCGCCACCATTGAGCGGCGTGTCAAGGCGAAGAAGTCAGGGGATAAGGCTACGGCAAACGCTCTGAAACTGGTTCTGAACACCACCTACGGGGCTATGCTCAATCAGTACAATGACCTCTATGACCCTCTCATGGGCCGGTCAGTATGTATCTCAGGCCAGTTGCAGCTACTTGAAATGGCCGTCCATCTCACTCAGGAATGCCCCACGCTGAAAATCATCCAGCTTAACACTGATGGTATCATGGTTAGCCTTGATGACTCCGATGTTACCCGGTATCAGGAAATCACTCAGGAATGGGAACAGCGTACCGGGTTCGAGTTGGAAGAAGACCTGATAAAGATGATCTGCCAGAAAGATGTGAACAATTATGTAGAGGTTCCTTTCGAGGGGGAGCCGAAAATTAAAGGCGGGGTTCTTGTTCGGGGCATTGCACCAGCAGGAGCGTTCAACATCAACAACAATGCCTGTGTGGTAGCCAGGGCCGTCAAGGATTATCTGGCCTACGGTGTACCGGTAGAGAAGACCATTATGGAGTGTGATCGGCTCTTGGATTTCCAGTTGGTAGCCAAGGCCGGGAGCAAATATGGTGACGCTCTTCATGAAGTTGACGGAGAATTGAATGTTGTGCAGAAGGTCAACCGTGTGTATGCTACCGAAGATCACCGGTTCGGAACACTTTACAAAATGCACCTCACCACCGGCACTCCGGTCAAGATCGCCGGTCTTCCTTCAAGGTGTGTCGTGGACAATGATAATCACCTGAGCATTGATGTAGTTGACCGTGATTGGTATATCCGGCTGGCAAAGCGGTATGTCCGTGATTTTCTCGGGCAGAAGCCTCCTAAGAGGAATACCCGGAAGGTGAACAAGGTGAAGAAAACCCTGTTATCCTTATTGGAGGGATAGGGTATGCAAAGAGAACCTAACACCGAATATGTTCTTTCGCTCTCCTATGGTAAGGACAGTTTGGCTTGTTTAGGAGCCATTGAAGAGCTTGGTTGGCCGCTTGACCGAATTACCCATGCTGAGGTTTGGGCTACCGATGATATTCCGGCTGATCTGCCTCCAATGGTTCAATTCAAAGCAAAAGCCGATGAAATCATTCGAGAGCGGTATGGGATTGAGGTAGAACATCAATGTGCCGTTCGGAACGGTGAAAAGTTGACTTATGAGAAACTGTTTTACCATATCCCGGTAAGGAAGAAAAAGACCTTAGATCGTTTCGGCGAAGGGGGGGGGTATCTCCGATTGCCGGGTTCCCACCCCGCCTCGCTCCATGGTGCAACAGCAGACTCAAACTCCGAAATCTGCAACGGGTTCCCGTTTACGGTCAGCGCATGGTGCAAGAAACTCAAAGACGGGTCTTATCCTCGGGTTCCCGATCATCAAAGGTCAATGGTGTACCAGCGATCTCAAACGCAGAGTGTTTTCACGCAGCTCCCTTGCACAAGGAGCGGGAACAAATATTGTGCAGTACCTCGGCATAGCCGCTGACGAGCCTGAGCGCATAAAGAGGCATGACAAGCCGGGGTTCAAAATGCCCCTTGTGGAAATCGGGTGGACGGAGGCCGATTGCCGGAAGTGGTGTGAAGAGCGGGACTTGTTATCTCCGATTTATACCACGGCAACACGGGGGGGGTGTTGGTTTTGTCACAATCAAGGGATAGACCAATTAAGAATTCTCCGAAGAGAATACCCCGATCTCTGGAAACTTCTTTTGAAGTGGGATAGGGACTCCCCCGTTTCCTTTCATGCAGACGGTCATACCGTTCATGACTTCGATCTCCGTTTCCAAGCAGAAGACCTTGATCTCGTACCGAAAGATCGGAAGTTCCGATGGAAGATGTTGAGCGGTGACACAATGGTTGCCGTCACAAAAAGAAATCTTTTGAAATTGTTGGAGGGTTCAATATGAAGAAAAATCCCGGAAGAGCGGAACGCAGACGGCTTTTCTTTAGCCGTCGCAGGGCCGCAGGAAAGCAGAGAGCTAAGATGAACGAATATATCAGCTCTCACAAATTTTTGAAGAAGTTTCAGGAGGTATAAGAGATGGCTACCAAAACACCCGCTCCCGCTGTTGATTACAGCACCATGAATGCCCTTGCAAAGTTGCAGCTGGCTCGGTTGAAGTTCCTGCAAGCCGGGGTGAAGAAGACCGGTAAGAACATTCACTTGGAGTTCATGTACTTCGAGCTGCAAGATATTGTTCCCACCGCAGAGTCCATCTTTGCCGAGGTTGGTCTTCTGATGGTTCCCACCGTTGGTAAGGACTACGCTACCGCCAAGGTCTATAACTGTGATGACCGTGAGGAAGAGCCGGTTGTCTTTGAGGTTCCTTTCACCCAGATTGCCCCGATCATCTCGAACACCGGTAAGGTGGTTACGAATGAAATGCAAGCTCTTGGCAGTTCGATTACCTACATTCGCCGGTATCTCTGGCAGTTGGTACTTGACATTATCGAGGCCGACAGCATTGACAATATCTCCGGTGGAGATGATGGTCAGGACGCTCCTACTCCCACTCCCAAGAAAACCCGGAAAGCCCCTGTCACACAGGAACAGCGGCAGGAGATCAAGTCGGAACTGACTTCCGCTCCTGAGAATGCGGCCAGTGAGGAACAGATTGCCAATCTGAAAACCTCCCTGAAAAAGCTCATGGAACTTGACCCCGATCAGGAGTCCTTTGTTCAGAGTGTGGCAGTGAAGACCGAAGGGTTCACCAAAATCACCGCTGATGTATGTGACCAGTTGATTGCCGGAGTTGCGGATATGCTGACGGCGTATGAAACGCAGGAGGGTTAATCATGGAATGGGTTGACAACAGAATTCAGATCGTTCCGCCCAAGCGTCCTAAGAAGTTGACGGCAACTCGGTTTGCTACCGTTTTGGGGCTGAACCCGTGGTCTACTCCCTTTGAGGTATGGTGCGAGATCACTCGTACCTACCAGAAGACCTTTGAAGACACCATTTACACCAGGGCCGGTAAGGTTATCGAGCCGAAACAGGCGGAATACATGAAGAACACCTACTTCATGAGCAATCTGGTAACTCCGACTGATCGGTTCGGGGAGGATTATTTCAAAAGAACCTTCGGTGATTTCTTCCCTGATGTGGCTGTCTTCGGTGGTATGTGGGACTACCTGCTGTGCGATAAGACCGGCAAGCCCATGGCCGTCCTCGAAATGAAGACTTCCAAGCGGGTAGAGGATTGGGCTGAGGACATTCCCGAGTATTATGCCCTGCAAGCTGCGCTTTATGCTCACCTTCTGGGAGTGGACAGCGTTATCATGGTAGCCTCTTTCCTTGACCCCTCTGACTACGAAGCCCCTGAGAATTTTGTGTGCAGCTCCGCAAACACTATTACCCGGCCTTTCAAGGTGTCTGAGCGTTACCCAGACTTTGAAAAGCGGTATGTGAAACCGGCTCTGAAATGGTGGAAAGACCATGTGGAAACCGGCCTCTCTCCCGCCTATGACGAGAAACAGGACGCAGAAATTTTGAAGGTTCTCCGTACCAATAATCTGTCCCCGGAAACCGATCTGGCTGATCTGGTTTCTGAGGCGGAGGCTCTGAAAGCCAAGTTGGACGCTCATGCCGCAGAAGTGGCGGAAGACGAGAAGCGGTACAAGACCCTGACCGACATGATTAAGAAGTCTGCCATGTCACAGTTCCGGGACGGGGACAAGAAGGTGTCTATCACCGGCAAGGCTTACACCTGGGAGGTCAGCCGTTCTTCCACCGCTAAAATCAACAAGGACGCTATGAAAGCGGACGGGGTGTTGGAGAAGTACACCACCATGGAAGACACCTATCGGATTACTCCGAAAATGATTAAGGAGGACTGAACAATGTATATTGACCCCTTTGTGGCCGGTGTTCTGGCTACCGTCATGGTAGAACTGATGGCAAGCATTGTCTACGCTATCTGGGTAGGCAGGAAGAAGTGAGAGGTGTGTTATGAAATTTGAGAAATTTGTGAAGTCCCTCGCTTCCAGCGGTGTTATTTACAATCAGCAGATCGGTGATCTCCCTATCAATGACCGCTGGCTGGCCTCCCCGTCCGTGTTCATGAAAATTCCTGTTATGGTGAAAAGTGTGACAGCTGCGGCCATTCAGGAAATGCCGAAAGCAATCTCCAAGATGATTGACCAGATCGGCCATACCGAATATGCAGAACTGGCAGAAGCCATTATGCCATATCCCGATGGTGGTATCAAGGATTGCATTCGGGTCTTCAAGACCAAGGACGGCACTATCTCTATCAAGATCAGCAATGATGACTGGTCTTTGATTGAGAAGTCCGACCTATGTGAAATCCTGTATGCCTATGACCTTGACACGAATTCTACCGTGGCTAAGGCTCTGTTGGTCAAACAATATCCCGAGTTGCCGGATGATGAAGACGAACTTGTAGGTATCATCTTCCCGGTAAACCTTGAAGTTTAAGGAGGACACCTACTATGGCGAAAATTGGACTGAGTGAGGGATTTACCCTCATTCCCGAAGGGACTCATGTGTTCAAAATCACAGCGGTCAACTACAAGGAAGCCTTTGGCAAGTTGGAGATCACCATGCAGACTCAGAGCGGAGCCAAGCACATTGAACGCTTCTCCCTGCTGAAAACCGATGGCTCTCCCAATGAAGGTGCCCTGAACGCTTTCAGTTACTTTGCCAAAACCGCTCTCAATGATTTCTCCCTGACTGAGATCGACCATGAAGACCTCGTTGGGTGCTTCATTGAGTGTGATGTGGAGCATGATGTTCAGCCGAACAAGAACAAGCCGGATAAGACCGTCACATTCGCTCGGCTGGCCGATAAGCGGCCCTCTGAGGGCTGGGATGAAGGAGAAGCCCCCTCACCCGCACCGGCCTCTAAACCCGCTCCTGCGGCCTCTCAGACGGCAAAGAAGCCCTCTTTTGACCTGAATGCCCTGTTAGGGTGAAACCGGACGAGGGAGAGCGGTTATCTACCCTCTCCCTCTCCAATGGTTTGTTGAAAAACCTGTGGAAAGTGAGGATAAGATACTTTGACCACGACAAAGACAAAGGTGCAAATGCACCGGGAGATTTGCGAAGAAATCAATGATCTCTATGCCCGGAAAAATCACGATTACGGGGACAGTTTTCACCAGACCTTTGTTGAAGAGGGTATGGCTATGGCCCGTATTCGGCTGGGAGATAAGTTCAACCGGTTCAAGACTCTTTCCCGTTCCGGGGAACAGAAGGTTGATGACGAGTCTATCAGGGACACATTGATTGACCTTGCCAATTACGCAATCATGACTGTGCTGGAAATGGAGGTTGCAGGCCATGACGGGAACTGAATATCAAAAGGCCGCTCTGAGAACGGCTGACATGAACTATTCCGAACACAGCATGATAATGAACGGCGCACTTGGACTGTGCGGTGAAGCCGGTGAAGTAGCTGACATTATCAAGAAAGCGACCTTTCAGGGACACCCGCTCGATACCGAACACATTGCTGAGGAACTTGGTGATGTAGCGTGGTATTTGGCAATTACGGCTTCTGCAATCGGGAAAAACTTGGATGACATTTTTGCGGCAAATGTTGCGAAGCTGCGGAAGAGATACCCGGAAGGGTTTGACTCCGAGAGAAGTGTTCACCGGCCCGAATATGAAGGAGGTGCCTGTCATGACTGACCGAGATCGCCGGTCTGAGTTTCTGAACTTCATGCGTATGCCTGATGGCTCTCCCCTCGCCACTCTTGACATTTTAGACTATCTCACCACTAACGGTTTTTTCAAAGCACCTGCTTCCACCAAGTATCACGGGAATTATGAAGGTGGCCTCTTTGATCACTCCCTCTCCGTGGCAAAGCACTTGGTTGGCCTGACTGAGAGTTGTCAGTTGAAATGGAGGGATTGCCGATCTCCCTATCTGGTTGGAATGTTCCACGATCTCTGCAAAATTGACCAGTACAGACCAGAGCGGCAAGGTGTCACTCTCGACGGCACAATTATCGAAGACCCTCTCCGCTGGGAATATAACCCGGACACGCTTCTTAAAGGACATGGGGATAAGTCCGTCATGCTTCTCTCTCAGTTTTACGCTCTGACTGAGGAAGAGATCATGTGTATCAGGTATCACATGGGAGTCTTTTGCCCGAAAGAGGAATGGAATGATTACACCAGAGCGGTAAGAGCCTATCCGAATGTCCTGTGGACACACCAAGCGGATATGTTGGCAAGTCATGTGGAAGGAGTTTGACTATGAAGATTATTGAACCCAGCGTGGAGCTTGTCAATGCTCCCTCTTATCCGAACATTCTCTCTCTGATTGAACAGGCTGGGCGAACTTGCTACAAGTCCGAGAGCAAGATCACCGAAGACAGCGCAGAGAAGTTTGTCAGGAACATCTTGAAGCGGGGTCATGAAGCCGTCATTGAGCATGGTGTTGTGACCGTCCGGTTTATCTGTGACCGGGGAGTGAGTCATGAGATCGTCCGTCACCGGCTGGCCTCCTATTGTCAGGAGTCTACCCGGTATTGCAATTACAGCAAAGAGCAGTTCGGTACAGAGATCACCGTCATTTCTCCCGCATGGACTTCCGAAGGACTTCTTCCTTATACCATGTGGAAAGCCGCTTGTTATGAGGCTGAGGAAAAATACTTTACCCTCTTGGACATTGGCTGTTCTCCGCAGGAGGCTCGGTCTGTGTTGCCGAACAGTCTAAAAACCGAAGTGGTTATGACGGCCAATCTTCGGGAATGGCGGCATTTCATCAAACTTCGCTCCGCTCCCGCAGCTCACCCAGATATGCGTAGGGTTGCCAGAATGCTTTATGACCTCTTATCGGTCAGATACCCGGTCTTCTTTGAGGACATTGAGGTGTAAGCCATGATTGTTAAAAAGGCCGGAGGAAAGGTTTACGGGGCAATATTCACCGCCGCCGAGAAAAAGGCTATGGATATGGAGATCAATCGGCAAATCATTGAGGCCGATAGACGGTACACCGATGATATTGACGCTATGGTTCTCTATACCCTCATGGTTCACCTTGGATTTGGCCCTAAGCGGTTACGCCGGTTCTATGAGGCTTTTTCAGTAGAACATGACCGGCTTATCCAGCATTACGAAATGCCGGATGACTACACATGGCTCTGTAAGGAGCAGTTGAAGAAAATTGGTGTCGATGTGGAAGCGTGGAATAGAGAAAGGGGAAGTCTTCATGACATTCGTGAACAATAACGGGAAAGTCCCGTATATCATGGTGGCCGGTGCCGATCATGTGTCCGGCGAAATGCCTATTGCAGCTGCGGAGCAGATTTACAACGAGGGCAAGAAGAGAGCCAGCAACCGGTTTCCCGGCTATCCGGTCTGCGTGGACGGGAAGTATTTCTTCGCTACGGTGAAGACCTCTTCCCGGAAGAAAAAGACCGATGACGAATAAAGTCTGGTTGATCTTCCTTGCGATTTTCCTTCTCCTGTTGTCCTCCTGTGCGTCAGAGCCGGTTCCCAATGAGCAGGAGCCTCCCACTCAGACCGAACCGGTTGACCAGATAGAAAGCCCCTCTCTCTCACCGTGGTCAGAGGAAGAGATCACTGTCCTCTCGAAGATGGTATGGGGAGAGGCGAGGGGCATTCCCTCTGATACAGAGAAAGCGGCCTGTGTGTGGTGTGCGCTGAACCGGGTGGACTATGGGTATGGAAATATCGTCATGGTAGTAACCGCTCCATATCAATTCGCCGGATATGATGTAGATAACCCGATTGATGATGAAATTAAAGCCCTGTGTGAAGATGTTCTGACCCGGTGGTATGCCGAGAAAGCCGGAGAAACCGATGTTGGCCGAGTTCTCCCCTCGGACTATATGTGGTTTACCGGAGATGGAGAACACAATTATTTCCGCAATGCCTATGAGGGAGGTCAAATTTGGGATTGGAGTCTGCAATCCCCTTATGAGAGTTGAGAGGTGCCAGTCATGTATGAAAAGATACCTACCGAACTAAAGCAGAAAACACAATGGGTCAATGTGTGGAACGGCTCTAAGGTTCCCATGCAGACCGGCCAGAAGAAAGCTGCGTCCTCTGTCCTACCTGACACTTGGGGCACTTTTGACTGTGCTGTGCTGAATGTGGCAAACGGCATTTATGACGGGATAGGGTATGTTTTCAACGATGATGGTCTTATCGGGATTGACATTGACGATGGTTTTGCCGATGGCCTGTTAAATCAACTGGCCTCAGACATTATCAGCCATTGCCACTCCTACACCGAGAAGAGCCGGAGCGGACGAGGGGTTCATATCCTTCTGAAAGGTAATCTCCCCTTCAAAGGCCGCAATAATCGTAATGGCGTAGAAATCTATCGGAGTAGCCGATACTTTATCATGACCGGGAATGTCCTGCTTTATTCGGAGATCATTGAAAATCAGGAAGCGGTTGACTATGTGGTGTCCAAGTATTTTCCTGACGCTCCGAAAGAGAGTACCGGTTGCTCCGCCTCTCAACGGATATACTCACCTATCTACCGGAAGCCAGAACACGGCAAGATCACGCTCAAACCTGAGTACCCGCCCATTACCACCGGAAGCCGAAACCTGAGCCTTACTTCGCTGGCCGGTCAACTTCATAATCAGGGGTATTCCAAGGCAGACATTTACAAAGAGTTGCTGTTTGCAAATCAGCAAGCGTGTAAGCCCCCGCTTCCCCGGAGTGAGATTGAAACAATCGTAAATTCAGTTACCAGATACAGGAGGTAATTTCAATATGAAATCTTTCAGGCGTGGGGACATTGTTCTGATTGATGTTCCCATCGTGGACGGGAGCAGAGTTCAGGGTGGAAACCGACCGTGGCTGATCGTGCAGAATGATGTTGGCAACAGACACTCTCCCACCACGATTGTAGTCCCTCTTACCTCCAAGTTAAAGAGAATGGAAATGCCTACCCATGTGATTGTCACGGGAAAGGGCATTAAAGCAAGCATGGTGGAGTGTGAACAGGTACGAGTCATCGACAAATCCCATGTCAAAAAGTGTATCTGTACTCTTTCACCGCAGGTTATGTCCTATGTGGACAAGGCTCTGAAAAACGCTTTCTTCTACGGGGGGGGTATAAACGATGGAGAATAAGATTTGCCCTTTATCTATTATGAGTCCTGCTGAGTGCCCCTTCATGAATTGCAAAAAGAATGAATGTGCGTGGTGGGATGAAGACTCTCAGGCGTGTGCGCTTTTGACCTTAGCGAGATCAGTTAGAAAGGTGACAAGAAATGGCAGATGAAATTTTGACTACCGAAGAGCAGGAACTTTTTCAGCTCTCTAATGGCCGGTACATCATGGATAAAGACCTCTCTCAGAAGATGTTTTACATCAAGGAGGCAAAGCCTGAGAGAAGTCACCAGATCAGCGGCACCGGTTACTCTTGGGACGAGTCCGGCATGGCGGAACTGTTCTCCGAGTGCTATCAGAATGACACCCGCTTCTGCCCGGAAGCCAAGTGTTGGTACACCTATTCAAAGGGTGCGTGGCGTAAGGACATTGGCTCTCTTCTGGTGGCGGAAAAAATCAAAGAATTTTGCCGCCTGATGGCTCTCTATTGCGGGGAGATTGACAATGAAGACCGCCGCAGGGAGTACATGAAGTTCATCTCCAAGATGGGAGATCGCCGTTTCCGTGACCGGCTCATGAAGGACGCCGCCAGCGTCATGCCGATCACCGCAGAGGAATTTGACGCAAATCCCTACCTCATTAACTGTCAGAACGGAACTTATGACCTTCAAAAAATGGAGTTCCGGGAGCATGATTGGCACGACTTTCTGACCATGCAGACCAATTTCGACTACACTCTGCAAGACGCTGAGTGCCCTCGGTGGAAGCGGTTTATTCAGGAAGTTACCTGCAATGACGCAGACGAGGCCGACTATCTGCAAAAGGCTCTCGGGTACTCCATGCTGGGTACTGCCAATGAGGAATGTATGTTCATCCTGCATGGCAAGACCACCAGAAACGGCAAGTCTACTCTTCTGAGTGCCATTCACCACCTTCTCGGGGATTATGCCTCCGTGTCCCCGGTGTCCATTATCTGCAAGTCTGACCGCTCCAAGAACGCCGAAGCTGCAAGCCCTGTTTTGGCCTCTTTGAAGGGTAAGCGGTTTGTCACCATGGCCGAGAGCAATCAATATGGACGGCTGGACGAAGAAACAATCAAGCAGCTTACCGGTGGCGAAGAGATCAAGGCCCGGAACCTCTATGAAGCCGCTACCACCTTTCTCCCGCAGTTTACCCTTTGGCTCTCCTGCAATGACCTTCCCTCTGTCAATGACAAAAGCCTGTTCGCCTCTGACCGTGTGCGGGTGATTGAGTTCAACCGGCATTTTTCTGAGGACGAGCAGGACAAGAACCTTAAAACAGAGTTTCAAACCCCAGAGGCTATGCAGGGTATCTTTACTTGGCTCTTGGAGGGTTACTTTAAGTATAAGCGGTTCGGCTTGAAAATGTCCCCGGCTATGCGTCAGGTGGTCAAGCAGTATGAGAAGGACAATGATATGGTGTTACAGTTTTTGGAGGAAAAGTGTGAAAAGGCCGGAGGTGCCTACACAAGAGCCAAGGCACTCTATGACGCTTATAAAATTTGGTGTAAGTCTAACGGCTATTTTGTGTGTAGCGCAAAGCGGTTTAATGCTGACATGGAGGCACACCCAGAATGGCACGGAGGAAAGACCGTTTATAATGGCTACCCTTCTTACAGGGATATTCGTATGAAAGGAACTGTTTGACATGAACAAGAAGAATATGCGCCGGGTGTCCATGCTGGTAACGGCGCAAACGGCAAAGAATTTAGACCGCCTCGCAGCTATGTCCGGTTACTATGAGGTTGGCCGGATAGTGGATAAATTGGTCAGGGAGAAGATGATCTCCCTTCGATGTGAAAAGGAGGGTGTATCTCGTGGGTCTTGTAATCAGCAATGGTAAAGTCAAGATCGGGGTCTATACCTTCCCCGATGTGAAGCGTCCCCGACTCTGCGTTGAGAAGGGCAACAGCGTTACCGCCTATGCAACTTTCAGGAATGAAGAGTGTGCAGAGATGTTCATGAATGAACTGATTGATATGTTCGGTTTGAAGAAGGAGCCTTGACTATGCTGTTTGAGGAATGTGGACATTACTCGGGAGAGTGCCCTTGCTTGACCTGTAATGAAGAGTGTGCAGCTTGCCAAATTGCGCCTGATGGGTACGCCGTAGACACTGACCGACTCTGCAAGAGAGCGAGAGAGTATTGTGAAAGTGGGAGGAAAGATAGCCATGATGACGGTGTTTGAATGCCGGAAGTGCGGCCATCAGCTCTTTGTCCAAGAGGGAAAGAGTTTTCCTAAGAGGTTGGAAGATATTGCTGGTATGTCCTGCCCGAACTGCGGTGAACAGGCTGAGGGTCTGTGGGGATTACTCGGGAGAGCGAGAAGGTTCCGAGGGAAGATACTTTGTAATTGGGAGGAAACGGGATGACTGTTAAGGAATTGAGAGCCAAGTTGAGTACGGTGCCCGAAGACGCACAAGTGGAAATGGTTATGTGCCAGAATGATAACCCTATTGAGGACGCTTGCCGAGTAGACAAGATGGTTTATTTTCAGTGGTTAGAAAAAGATGGAGCGTCATCGGTGGTATTGTACCCGGCGTAGTCAAATATATTTTGTGTAATCAACTAAATATATTTTTCTGGTGAGGTTTGGTGAAGAATTTGGTGATAAACTCTCCACTATCGGAAAGCCTTGTGGCGCAAGGGTTTGAGGCAGTTTTTATCCCCTATTTTTATAAATTCTTGTATAAACCCCCTTATAGAGAGTGATATATAGAGGACTTTACTGCAAAAAGCCTAAATTATTCACTAAACTCACTAAGGATAACTGAAAATAATTAGTGGAAGGAGAACGACTATGAGTGATAACGTGGTAGATTTACCGACTCCCTCTCGGGGCCGTGGCCGTCCGAAGGGTACTGGTGGGAATAAGCGTCCTGATCGGACTGAGGCTATGAGTGTCCATACTGAGCCGGGTGACAATCGGAAGTATCTTCAACATTCCCTAAGAATGTGGGATTGGCCCTCTGTGGATATGAAGGAACCTGAACAGGTGAAAGAGCGGATTGGTATGTATCTGCAAATCTGTTCTGAGGATGATATGAAGCCAAGTGTAGCAGGGTTAGCATTAGCCTTTGGAGTGGATAGAAAGACTATCTGGGCTTGGGCTAATGGTGTAGATAGTGCCTATCTTCCCAATGAAAGCCGTAACTTTATAAAAAAGGCGTATCAATTTTTGAACGCTCAAATGGAAGATTATGCTCAAAACGGGAAGATCAATCCGGTGGCCGCTATCTTCCTGATGAAAAATCATTTTGGCTATCAGGACAAACAGGAGGTTGTTCTTACCCCGAATAATCAGCTTGGGGAGGCCGCTTCTGCGGAAGAGTTACAGCAGAAGTATATCGAAGCTGCGGCCAGCGACTATGACTCGGAAGAGTGAGCGACTTTCCGACTATCGCCAGCGACTATCGACTATGAGCCGAGCGACTATGAAAACGGCCAGCGACTATCGACTATAAAAGAACCGTCGATCTCCCGTGATAGGAGGTTCGGCGGTTTCTTATACCCAGATCAGGCAGGAGGCTTCCTGGCAGATGGGCCGGAGCCGTCCGCCCCTGGTATGTCTGAAAAAGTACACTTTTCCATACACCGGGAAAATGGAAGAAAAAGCACTGAAAAAAATTTGTGTTTAGGGGTTGACAACTAAATTTATTCAGTGTATATTAAAGGCACAAAAGAAATTCAGTGCTTTGTACCTTGAAAATTGAACCCCCGCACATTTCCCCGCAAGGCCGGAGAAATACGCATTTCGGCGTATCAAGGCCACGCCGGGAAAATGGAGCGGAATATATAAAGAAAAGAGGTTTTATACCATGAAGACAACAACGAGAGAGGCCCGGCAAAATATCCGGCAATACATTTTAGACCATTTTGACCCGTGCGGCTATGATTTTACCGGCCCTTGCAGCTTCCCAAATGTGGCCCGGTTTATTCTGACTGTTCATGCAGAGGAAAAAGCCTATTCCCCGGAATATCAGAGCCGAAAAGGGTACACAAATGAGCAAGTTTTTACAGAGTGGGCGCAGGGCTTACCCTCTGTCCTTGATACTTGTTACTACTATAACCGTTCCGCCGTTGATGATCTGGGCGCAATCTTGGAGCAAACGGAGAGGGAAAAGGCGAAATATACAGAGCCAGAGGCGGAACAAATGTTAACACACTTGATTTATAGGGAATTGAAGAGAGGAGCGGCGGAAAAATGAAACAGTACACAAAGAAAGAGTTGCGGGAGTTTGTGCGGCTTGGTTTGGCTGTTGATCTGACAGAGGCAGAGCCGGAAAAGATACCGGCCAGTTATACAAAAGTAGGTTATAGCCGGGGCGTTTATGGGCTGAATGGCGGGTTGATCTGGGATAATGTGTTGGGCGGCTATTATGTCATTTTGGCCCGTTCTTCTAACCTGTTTCGGATTTTTTAAGGGGGTTTGAATTATGGGGGCTATTAATTATTTCACGAGTGATTATATCACTATGGGGTTACGGCCTTATGATAGAAGCGATTTTGCAAACATTGAAACAGAGTTAAACAAGCACAATTTCCAGTATTATCATATTACAATCAAACCGGGATATTATGAAGGGTTTACACTGGACATTGAAAACAATTTCCCGGTTGCGTTTGACGGTTGGGAAGACAGAAAAGAGGCAAACAAGGAAATAACGAAAATAAAGGGCTTCTTGATTGCTTGCGCCGGGTTGGGGCTGGTTCAGTGTTCGCCGGGTTGGTGTACCGGGTATAACGATTATAAAGGCACGATTGTAGCAATAAAGGCCGCTATAAAGGAAATGCGGGAAGAGGTTAAAACAATTCCCACATGGGCGCAATATGAAAGGGCGGTGTAAACAAGTGGTATTTGTGGCGTTGCTTCTATTCCCTGTTATGGTGATCTATGATTGTATGCGAAAGAACAAATAATAAAGCCCCTTGTAAGGCCGTGGGAGTCTTGCAAGGGGCTTTTCCTATGTCCTGATATTGCCCCTATATATAATGGCTCTTGTGCGGCCATGTGTGGCCTATTACAAGGGCTTTTATTTTGTCTGTGCTTGTGTGGTCTACAAGCTGCAAAGAATTTCAATTAAAATTTTTCTTGATTTTGAAATTGAAAATGGATTTGACCGGGGCATGATTGCAATAAATCAATGTTTTTTTTTCTTTTCTGTGCGGCTGATCTGCCCGAACCGGGGCGGGGGATATACGAGCCGGAGCCGGGGCGGGGTAAGTGCCGAAAATTCCGACAAAAATAAAAAGGCTTTATTCTAAAGCACTAATCTTATTCAGTAACAAAATATTTTTAACTTCCTATTGACAACAAAATAAATTCAGTGTAGAATGTAGTCATCCCAGAAAGAGGTGAACACCATGTATATCAACAAGGCCATTCGAGAACTGATGAAGACCAAGAATGTTTCCCTTCTGACCATGGCAAAGGCTCTCGGGAAAGAGCGTGGTAATGAAATCAGTTCCCGTCTGAGAAGCACAAACCTGTCCTTCAACAGTGCTGTGGAAATGCTCTCCGCTCTGGGTTATGAGATTGTCATTCAGGAGCGGAAGCCCGGTGTCCGCAGGGCTGACCAGATTGTAATTGACCAGAAGGAAGACCCCAAGTATGATCTGAATGCCCTGCTTGGCTCAGAAAGCGAGAAAGAGTCATGAGGTATGGATATGGTAGAGTATCGACCAGAGATCAGAACCTTGCTCGTCAGATAGAGGCACTGAAAAAGTTTGACCCTTCTCTTCCTGATGACCGTATCTACACAGACAAGCAAAGCGGTAAGAATTTCAACCGGGAACATTACTTAGAGTTAAAGGCCATTTTGCTTCCCGGAGATGAAATTCTGGTCGAAGAGTTAGACCGCTTTGGCCGAAACAAAGCTGAGATCAAGGCTGAGTTGGAGTGGTTCAAAGAACATGGTGTTATCGTCAGGGTGTTTGATGTTCCTACCACGCTGATTGACTTCCGTGGTCAAGAATGGATTGGTGAGATGGTCAACAATATCCTGATTGAAGTCATGGGAGCCATGGCGGAGCAGGAACGGAAGAAAATCAGGAAGCGTCAGGCTGAGGGCATAGCTGCAATGCCGGTGGTGAATGGTCGGAAGGTGTCTGGTAAGACTGGCAGAGGGTTTGGCCGTCCGGCCTGTCAGGTAGATAATGAGGCATTTCTGGCTCTTGTCCAGCAACAGAGAGAAGGGTTGATTACCGTCAATGACGCTTGTCGTCAACTCGGTATCAGCCGTCCCACATGGTATGATCGAGTAAGAAAGGTAGGTTGAATATGAAAAAGACATTGAGTTTCCTGTTGGCATTACTTATGGTGATTTCCCTGTGTGCTTGTGGTGACACTTCTACTCCGGCTACGGATGATACTTCTTCCTCTGAACAATCAAATGAACCGGTAGAGTCTGAGGTTGAAGAGCCGGTGGTTGAAGAGGAAACAGGATATACCTCTTATCAGGAAATTTTAGACGCTTACACCGTCAAACTTCAAGAGGCCACTCCCGGTTTGATTGAGGAATATAATGCGGAAGCTGCGGAGAATACCGGCGGTCTTGAAGGGCTTGCCACGATCTGTAATGAGAAGGTGTCCTCTCTCGCTGAGATTTCTATGGAGGGTACACAGGAGATGGCGAATATCTATCTGCATTCCGGTGATGGTACAAGCGAGGAATATCAAGAATGGGGTAGCAAACTGCAAGAGGTGTATTTGGCAGAGGCGGCTAAAATCCAAGAAGCCTATATGGAGTCTGCGAAGTAATTCATAGGAGGTATTTTATGTTGGAAGATAGATTGAATGAGTGGGTCAAAAAGGTCGTAGCTGCGAAGAACGATACGAGCCGGGGTTGCACCAATACTCGGCAGATGATACTTGATGTGGACAAGATCATAGCAGAGGAATTTGACCACACTCCCATGTTTTTTGAAAATATGTAAGGCTCTTTCAACAGGGAAGAGTAACAGCCACTACGGGCTATCGGAGAAATCCGGTAGCCCTTATTTTTTGGAGGTCATTATGGTAGTAAATATTTTGGGAACAGAGTACACAGTCAATTTTGTCACTGAACAGGCCGAGCCGAGGCTTGAAGGGTGTGACGGCTTTTGTGACGAAACTACGAAAGAAATCGTGGTGGAGAATTACAAGAGAGGCCAGCAGGGAGAAAAGGGCCGGTTGGAAATACAGGAGAAGAAAAATATCCGGCATGAGATTGTTCACGCTTTTTTGTTTGAAAGCGGATTGGCTGAGAATAGCGAGTGGGCGCAGAACGAGGAAATGGTAGATTGGTTTGCTTGTCAGGCTCCCAAGATTTATGCGGCCTTTCGAGCGGCAGGAGCGATTTGAGGTGATGTTCTATGGATTATCGTAAGATCGCAGATGGCATTCAGAGATATATCGAAAATAAGCCGAATGACCATACAGCTTATCTTGACCTGTTATCTCTGTGCCGTCAGTGGGAGGAAGAGGATTTTCAGAATGCACATGATCTGAATGGTGAGCTGCGGCGGCTCTGTGCCAGACAGTTACATCTTGTTTCCCCGAAAGAAGCGGACAAATTTTATGAGGCATGGCGGAAGAGTCTTCTCTTTGACGCTCCCTATAAATTTGACGCTTTCATGACCTACATTGAACTTGATCGGAAGCCAGAAAAGCGGTTTTACGCCCCCAGACGGCATTACCTGAAACCCATGGTGCAGGGCTTCCAAGATGTACTTGACGGAAAATTGCGTCTTTTGACAATATCCATGCCGAAAAGAGCCGGTAAGTCACAAACCGGTATCAATTTTGTTAATATGCTCTCCGGGAAGTACCCTGACCGGTCAACCTTGATGGAAGGAACGGGAGATGACCTTGTAAAGAGCTTCTACAACGGGTGTCTGGAATACCTGACTACTCCCACTGAGTATCTGTTCTATGATGTGTTCCCGGAGTCCCGGTTGGTACAGACCGGCGCAGACACAAAAATTATCAATCTGAAATCCAAGTCCCGGTTTCCTACTATCATGTGTCGATCTATTGACGCTCGACAGGTAGGTTTGTCCGAGGCCACCAATGTTCTTTATCTTGATGACTGTGTGGAGGGCCGTGAAGAGGCGAAGAACCGTCAGCGGCTCGATGATAAATGGGAAGTGATCTCCGGTGATATTATGGGCCGTGCCATTGAGGGCACTCCCATGGTCTTTACCGGTACTCGCTACTCCATCTATGACCCCATTGGTCGCATTCAGGAACACGCTCAGAGAGAGGGGTGGTCGTGGAGGGCTATTGAAATCCCGGCTCTTGACCCGATCACGGACGAGAGCAATTATGAGTATGAGCGTGAGGGTCAGAAGGTGTTTACCACGGCTTATTTCCGGGAGCAGAGAGAACTTCTGTCTGCGGAACAGTTTGAGAGTGAGTTCCAGCAACAGCCTTTTGAAGCAAAGGGTCTTCTGTTCAACAAAGATGAACTGAATTATTTCTTTGAGTTGCCCCCTGATCGAGAGCCGGACACTATTATTGCCGTAGGTGACACCGCTGAGAGTGGTTCTGACTCTACCTCTATGCCGGTAGCGGTCATCTATGGTACAGAGGTCTACATTGTCGATGTGGTATTCGATGACGCTCCCGCTGAGGTTACAAAACCGGAGTGCGCTAAGTGCCTGATCTCGAACAAAGTCGCTTCGGCCACCTTCGAGGCAAACAACGCTGGTCAGTATTATGCCAGAGATGTAGCGGAAATCATCCGCCAGCATGGGTACTCGATTGGTATTCGGACAAAGAGGACGATTTCAAATAAGCAAACCCGAATTGAATTTGCGTCCGACAATATCAAGAAGAATTTTTACTTCAAACACCCTTCCACTTACAAGCGGGGTAGCCAGTATTGGAATTTCATGAAAGAGCTGACCACTTACACCAGAAGCGGTAAAGTTCCTCATGATGACGCACCGGACTCTCTTGCCCTTCTGGAAAATGAAATTCGTATGTTGACCGGGAGCAAAATCGAGGTATTCAAGCGGCCCTGCTAAAAGAAATTTTTGACTTTTAGGCTCTCCAATGGTATTCTGAAAGATTAGGCATTGACAAGCATTGGAGTATTCGGTATAATGAATAGTGATGAAGTAGGTAGAGGGGAGGTGTCTTTGCAGAATGAAGCCTCTGTGCGGTCGTAGAGTGATTTATACCGATGTAGAGGAAATCACGGATGGAAATGTTGTGAGTGTTCTGCAAAAGGCACTTGCCATTCATCTTCAAAACCGGGCCGAGATTGATTATCTCTATCGGTACTATAAGGGAGATCAGCCTATTCTGTACCGAAGGAAAGAGGTTCGACCTGAGATCAACAACACTGTGGTTGAAAACCGGGCCAATGAGATTGTTTCTTTCAAGGTCGGTTATCTGATGGGAGAGCCGGTTCAGTATGTCGCTCGTGGTGATGATAAAGCAGTCACCGACAGCGTGACAAGGCTGAATGATTATATGCTCTCCGAGGACAAAGCTGCCAAGGACAAAGAGTTGGCTGATTGGTCGCATATTGCCGGTACTTCGTACCGCATGGTTCTTCCTGATAGTGAGGCCAATGTGGAAGAGGACGAGTGCCCCGCTGAGATTTTCAGTCTTGACCCTCGGTATTCCTTTGTGGTGTATAGCACTTCCCTTGGGACACCGGCCAAGATGGGCGTGAAGTATGTTCTGTTGGAAGACGGTACTCTTCTGTTCAGCTGCTACACGCATAATCACTTCTTCGAGATCACCAATACTTGGAATATTCTGCGAAGTGAAGAACAGATTTTGGGTATTCCCATTATCGAATATCCGGCGAATAATGCTCGCCTGGGTGCCTTTGAGATTGTCCTTCCCCTGTTGGACGCTATCAATACCGTAGAGTCTAACCGGCTGGATGGCGTGGAGCAGTTCATTCAGGCCCTCATGCTCTTCCACAATGTGGACATTACCTCTGAGGATTATAAAGAGCTGCGGGAAGAGGGAGCAATCAAATTCAAGGATATTGACCCTTCCCTAAAGGCGGAAATTCAGTATTTGACCGCTGAGTTAAATCAAAGCCAGACTCAAACACTGGTGGACGATATGTATGATACCGTCCTTACGATCTGCGGAATGCCGAACCGTAATGGTGGTTCTTCCACCAGTGATACCGGTTCCGCAGTCATCATGCGGGATGGTTGGTCGGCGGCAGAAGCCAGAGCCAAGGACAGTGAACTGATGTTCAAGAAGTCCGAGAAGGAGTTCTTAAAGCTCCTGCTTCGGATTTGTAGTGATCTTGGGGACTTAGAGTTGAAGTTGTCGGCGGTGGAAATTCGGGTTACCCGCCGCAATTATGAGAATATCACCGAAAAGGCAAATGTCCTGATCGCTATGTTGAATAACTCCAAGATTGCTCCGCAGCTGGCTTTTACTCATTGTGGTATGTTCACTGACCCGCAGATTGCTTACAACATGAGCATGGAGTACGCAAAGGAGCAGGAGAAGAAAGCCTTAGAGCTTGCTTCTAAACAGAACCCGGATGGAGGGAATGGAGGAAATGAACCCGGAGGTCAAAAGTCCAGTTCTGGTGACACCGGAAGCGGTTCGGACGATGAATGAAATCCTTTCCCGTGGCAAGGGTGTTGAACTTGCCGTGAGAAATGGGAGGCTGGTTCTTTGGGAAACAGCCAGTAAAAAGAAATATGAGGCCGTTATAGCGAGATAACGGTAACAGCCATTACGGGCTATTGGTAAGAGTGGAAACGCTCTTGCCGATAGCCCGTTTTGTTTTTGATTTTAATGCCGCAAGGCTTGAAATGGTCAGTGAAGACCTAAAAAACGCAAAAGGGAGAAAACCCTACCAAAAACGGAAAATAGTGCTGAGGGAACAGCCTTGTTAAACGCAGGAGGTATTTGTTATGGCAAAGATTGACACCAGTTTGATTGAAGGTTATGCGGATATGACCCCGGAACAGAAGCTCGCCGCTTTGGAGGCTTTTGAATACGAGGATAACGCCGCAGAGCTGGAAAAGCAGAAGAACGCTCTTTCCAAGGCAAATTCTGAGGCCGCTGAGTGGAAGCGTAAGCACAATGCTCTTCTGTCCGAAGAGGAAAAGAAGAAGCAGGAGGACGCTGACAAGCTGGCTCAGATGGAACAGGAGCTTGCCGATCTCCGTAAGGGTAAGACCATTTCGGAGTATAAGGCCAAGTTCGTTGCTCAGGGCTACGATGAAGCTCTGGCTGAGGAAACCGCTCAGGCTCTTGCCGATGGTGACAGTGCTAAGGTCTTTGCCAATCAGAGCAAGTTCCTCGAAGAGTATGCGAAGAAGGTCAAAGCTGACGCTTTGAAGAAGACCCCTAAGCCTACTCCCGGTGCTGGTTCTGGTGGCGGTGCGATTGACTACGACAAGAAGATTGAAGAGGCGCAGAAGAACGGTGATCTGGCCGCTGTTGCCTATTACAACCGCCTGAGAGCGCAGGAAGAGGCTGAACAGAACAAATCGTGAGAGTAAAGGAGAATGACTTATGGCAGATGTTCTTGCTACCAGTTTTGGAGTATTGAACTACTCCGGTATGCTCTTCAATAAGGGCAATACCCGTTGTCCCCTGTCCTCCATTATCGGCGGCAGGGCGAAGACCACCAATCATGTTGAGTTCGTGACCGGTCAGGAGTACACCACTGGCGGAGGCACACAGCCTGCTATCAGCGAAACCGCCTCCCTGACTGCCCCTGACGCTACCGTTGTCACTCGGACTCAGAAGACCAATGTGACTCAGATTTTTCAGGAGTCCGTAGGTATTTCCTATGCCAAGCAGTCCAATATGGGTACTCTGAGCGGTCTGAATGTGGCAGGTCAGCAGGCTAACCCGATCAATGAGCTGGACGTTCAGGTTGCAGCTAAAATGCAGAAGGTTAACCGGGACATTGAGTTCACCTTCATTCAGGGAACTTACAATAAGGCCACCTCTGACGCTACCGTGAACAAGACCCGTGGACTGGTGGAGGCTATTACCACCAATGTCACCGCTATGGCAAGCAAGCCCCTTGGTCTGTGGGATATTGCCGACATGGTGAAGAAGGTTTATGGGGCCAATGCTCCCACCGATGGCCTGTGCCTGTGGTGTGACGCTGTGACTCTGTTTCAGGTCAACGCTGACGCTGTGCAGAACGGTCTTACTGTGGTTCCCGCCGCTCGGGAGATCAATGGTATCGCTCTGTCCAGTGTGGTTACTCCCATCGGTGTTGTCTACCTGTACCTTGGCGAGTGTCTTCCTGCTGGTACGGCCCTGCTTCTGAACCTGAATGTGATCGCTCCCGTTTATCAGCCTGTTCCCGGTAAGGGTAACTTCTTCTTGGAGCCTCTTGCCAAGGTTGGTGCTGGTGAGAAGTATCAGCTCTTCGGTCAGATCGGCCTTGACCACGGCCCCGAGTGGTATCACGGCAAGTTTACCGGTATCTCTACCGAGTTTACCGCTCCCACTTACAGCCGTAGCGTGTATGTGGCGAATGCGGCTGACTTCCCCGGTGGTTCTGCGGGTTAAAGAGAAATTCTGATGGAAAGGAGTGACAGAAATCATGACTGACGCTGAAAAACTGTCCATGTTGAAGACCATGACCGGCGAAACAGATGAAGCCATGCTTTCTGTCTACCTTTCTATCGCCGCAAATAAGGTTTGCCGGAGGGCTTACCCCTTTGACGATACCGTGACCGCCGTTCCGCCCCGGTATGACTTCAATCAGGTAGAGATCGCAGCTTACCTTGTGAATAAGCGTGGTGCGGAGGGAGAAACGGCGCACAGTGAAAACGGTATTTCTCGGTCTTATGAGGACGGAGATGTACCGCCTACCCTGTTGCGTGAGATTGTTCCCTTTGCCAGCGTTATCAAGGGGGACTCGACCTCATGAAGATCATGGAGCGTAATAAATCGTCCTATTGGTACTTGCTTTATGACAAGAAAGAACCGGTTCGGGACGAGGACGGCAATGAAACAGGAGATAGCCGTGTAGTCTACAAGGCCGCTGTTCAGCGGCGGGATAATGTGTCGGCGGCTACCGGTTCGGCTCAGGTGGAGCAGTTTGGAAATTTCATCTCTTATGACAAGGTGATTGTTACTGATGATCTCTCTTGCCCCATTGATGAAAATACCGTGCTGTTTGTTGATAAAGAGCCGGAATATGACGCTGACGATAATCCCCTCTATGACTACATCGTGCGGCGTGTGGCTAAGAGTCTAAATTCCATCTCCTACGCTATAAGCAAGGTGACGGTATCGTGAAGACGATTAAAGTACCTCTGTCTGTGGCCGGGATTGATAATGCCATTCGGGAGCTTGAACGCTACCAGAATTGGTTGAAAACCCGAGCGAACCTTCTGCTTGATCGGCTGGCTCAAGAGGGATTGTCTGTCGCTTCGGCCAATTTTGCGAAAGCGGAATATGACGGAACGAATGATGTTTCTGTGTCTGTTGAGCAAAGGGCGACCGGAGCCAGAGCGATTGTCGCTGTTGGTGCCTCTGTCCTTTTCATTGAATTCGGAACAGGTGTTGTTTACCCAGACAATCACCCGGAAGCTGCGGAACATGGTATGCGCCGTGGAGAGTATGGAGCCGGTCATGGTAAGCAACAGACATGGGGTTACTACGGTGAAGCCGGTACGAATGGCGTTGAGTTCACCAAGCCGAACGGGAATACCGTAGTCCTCACGCACGGCAACCCGGCCAATATGTCCATGTATGAAACCGTAAAGCATTTAGAAGGGATTTTACCCCGCTTGGCTCAGGAGGTGTTTCGATGATTGATGTGGAAAATCAGATTTATACACCGATTGCCGAAACCCTTCGGGAAGCCTTTCCGGGTATTGACACAAGCGGGGAATATGTCAAAGCCCCTTCCGCCTTTCCCCATGTAAGCATTGTGGAGCAGGACAATTACCCCACACTGACTCACCTGAGTACCAGTGACAGCGAAGAGTATGCCACGATCATGTATGAGGTGAATGTCTACTCCAATAAGTCTTCCGGGAAAAAGGCACAGTGTCGGAGCATTATGAAGGTCATTGATGATCTGATGTACCGGCGCAACTTCACTCGCATTTCCCTTTCCCCGGTTCCCAATTTAGAGAACGCAACAATTTACCGTCTGGTAGCCCGGTATCGGGCTGAAACGGATGGTGTAAATCTTTACAGGAGGTAACAGAAATGGCAATTAGCACCTACAAGGTCTTCCTTATGAAGAAGGGCACCGAGCCTGACACCTATGAAAAGCTGGTTGACATTAAGGAGTTTCCTGATCTGGGCGGCGAGCCTGAAATGCTGGAAACTACCACGCTGTCTGACAATATGCAGACCTATATTGCCGGTATTCAGTCCCTCGATGGTCTGTCCTTTACCGCTAACTATGATATGACCGATTTTCAGAAGCTCAAGGCTCTGGAAGGTAAGACCAATAGTTACGCTGTCTGGTTTGGTGGCCAGGAGAGCGGCGGTGTTGTGACTCCCGATGGCTCTAACGGCAAGTTCGAGTTTGACGGTCAGTTGTCCGTCTATCCCGTGGGCGGCGGCGTGAATGAGGTCGTGGACATGAACATCTCCATTGCCCCTTCCACCCCGATCACTTTCTCTGCTGAGTAATCACAATCGGCCTGAATGATAAGGAGGATTTATCATGGCTAAGACACTGACAATTAAAGACCCCGTTTCCGGCGAGAGTTATACGCTGGAATACACCCGCAAAACCGTTGAGATCATGGAGAAGCAGGGCTTCATTGCGGACGATGTTGACCGCAAGCCCATGACCATGCTTCCTGCGCTGTTTGCTGGTGCGTTCCTTGCACACCACCGCTGGGTCAAGAAAGATGTGGTTGACCGCATTTATGCCCGTCTGCCCCGTAAAGACGAGCTTCTGCCTAAGCTGGTGGAGATGTATAACGAACCCATTCTGTCCCTCATGGAAGAGCCTGAGCAGAATGGTGATGACGAGGGAAACATGGACTGGACGGCGAACTGGTAAGCGGGTCGCTGTCCAGCAGACCGGGGGGCGGTGGCGGCAATCGCCCCGCTCCCCGTTTCGCTTACACGGAAAAGTTCTATCAGGTCTTTCCCTACTATCTTGCTATCGGAATGACCTACGAGCAGTTCTGGGAGATGGACTGTAATCTGGTGAAATATTACCGGAAAGCGACTCGTATTCGTCAGGATTTGAAAAATCAAGACGCATGGTTGCAAGGAATGTATGTCTATCAGGCAGTAGGCAATTTGGCCCCCATCCTTCGTGCTTTTGCGAAGAAGGGTGCAAAACCCCAGCCCTATCCCGAGCAACCCTTTGAACTGAATGTGAGGCAGGATAAGAAGGTAGAGAAGACCAAGGAGAAGAAACAGGACGATAAGGCTAAAGCCTATATGCAGATGTTCGCAATGTCGTTCAACAAGAAATTTCAGGGGAAAGGTGGTGGAGTAAATGGCCGATAATGTTGAAATTCAGGGCTTAGAGTTTCAAATTCAGGAGAACAGTGAAGGTGCTGTTTCCGGGATTAACAATCTCAAAAAGGCTCTGAGCGGTTTGAAGGGTGCTACTGGTGCCAGTGTTACCGGCCTGAATGCTACCAGTAAGAGTATTCGGGAATTGAAGAATGCCCTTTCCGGTCTGAATAGCGGAGATGTGTCTAAGAAGTTGACCCAGATCGCTACGGGTCTGAAAGCCTTGGAGTCGGCCAAGAACATTAAGATTTCCAGTTCCATTGCCAATCAGTTAAACGCCCTGAATGCGGCTCTGGCAAATGTCCGGTGGACGGACGGCGATAAGCTCAGAACCCTTGCTGATGGCCTGCGTCCCCTGTCTGAGTTGGGTAAGGCCAATATGACCACCTTCATCAATCAACTTAAAAAGCTCCCCACCGTGATTGAGGAACTGGAAAAGGCTGACATTGATAAGTTTACCCAGCAGATGAAGGAACTGGCCGCAGCTATGAAGCCCTTTGCGGATGAAATGCAGAAAGTGTCCAATGGCTTTTCTGCGTTCCCTTCAAGAATTCAAAGGTTGATTAGAAGCACAGAGCAGTACAACAATACCGTCAGACGGGCTACCAATAGTACCAGCGCATGGAACAAAGTAGCAAACGGCCTGAAATTCGGCATGATGATTTATGGCCTGAGTCGGTTGGCTTCTATGATTGGTACGGCTATCACCAAGTCCAATGAGTATCAGGAAAACTTAAACCTGTTCACCGTTGCTATGGGTGAATATGCTCAGGAAGCCTTTGACTACGGACAGACCGTAAGTGAAATTCTGGGCATTGACCTGTCTGACTGGATTAGAAATCAGGGTGTGTTCAATACCCTTCTGACCGGCTTTGGCGACACGGCTGAGAGAGCGGCCCTTATGAGTAAGAACCTGACTCAGCTGGGCTATGACCTGTCCTCTTTCTTCAACATTTCCGTTGAAGACGCTATGCAGAAGTTACAGTCCGGTATCTCTGGTGAGTTAGAGCCGTTACGCCGTCTTGGTTATGATCTCTCTCAGGCAAGATTGGAAGCAACCGCCCTGTCCCTTGGAATTGATAAGAGCGTCCAGTCCATGACTCAGGCTGAAAAGGCAGAGTTGCGATACTACGCAATCATGACTCAGGTGACTACTGCCCAGGGGGATTTGGCAAGAACTTTGGAAGCTCCTGCCAATCAGCTTCGTGTTCTGTCGGCTCAGTTTAACATGGCGGCACGGTCTATCGGAAACATCTTCATCCCGGCCCTGAATGCTATCCTCCCTTACGCTATCGCTGTGGTTCAGGTCATTCGGGAGATCGCTGACGCAATCGCCTCCCTGTTTGGGTTCGAGTTGACTGAGGTTGATTACTCCGGTATCACGGCAGGAGCCAGTGGAGCCGGTAGCATGGCCGACAGTCTTGATGAAGCTGCGGGAGCGGCTAAGAAGTTGAAGCAGTACACCGCTGGGTTTGATGAACTAAATGTGTTCTCTCCTGACAGCGGAAGTGCCGGTTCTGGTATTGGAGCCGGTGGAGGAGGCGGCTTTGACTTCGAGCTTCCTGAGTATGACTTCCTCGGTGACGCAGTTTCCACCCGGATTGACGAAATCAGGGCCAAGATGGAGCCTTTTGTCACTTGGGTCAAAGACAATATGGCTGAGATTTTAGAAACCGTGGCGACTATCGGAACGGCTATGTTGCAATGGAAGGTTGCGAATGGAATTCTCGGCCTCTTTAATACCGTGAAGGGCTTAAAGGGGAAGAACCTGCTATACAGCATTACTTTCGCAATTACCGGCCTTGGCCTGTTCTTAGATGGATGGGACAAGATCAAGGAAGCCATTGAGGATATTTTGGATAACGGCCCCAATCTCACAAATGTTACACAGTTAATCAGCGGTTTCGCTGAGGGGCTTGGCGTAGCGTTCTTGGCTCTCGGAAATGTAAAACTGGCCGGTGCCTCTCTGGTCATCTCTGGCCTAAGTGGTATCGTGTCGAGCATTTCTGATATGGTCAATAACGGGGTCAATTTCGACAATGCTACAAACCTTGTCAGAAATCTCGGTATCTTCCTGAGCGGCATTGGTCTTCTGACCAATAACCCTGTCCTGACCGGAGGCGGATTGGCTCTCACTGGCATTACCCTGATTGTGCGGAATTTGGCTGATGTTATGGAGGCTTTTCGTACCGGGGATTGGAGTGGAGTCGATAAGGTAGAGTTGGCCGCTGGCCTCCTTCTGACGGTAGGCGGGTTCTTGACCGCCATTGGCACAATCAATCAAATCACTTCCAAGATCGGTGCGGGAAAAGCTGTTACCAGTGCTTCTACCGCTTTGCAGGAAGTGACAAATGCCATGGGTAACAGTGCGGGTGGTGGCCTTAATGGTACACTGAAAAGCCTTGCACAGAGCCTCGGTTGGGGTCTTGTCGTAGTGGCCGAAGTAGCTGCGGCGGCAGTCCTAATTGTTGGAGCAATCGCTATTCTCGGTGTTGAGTTAGATCAGGTTGGTAAGGCTTGGGAGCCGGTCATTGAAAATGGCGAAACAGTTGCTACGGCTATCTTCCTCGGAACTAACCTCCTGATCGGCGTTGGCCTTGCCGCCTATGCCCTTGGAACTGGTGGTGTAGCCATTGCTACCAATGTTGGACTTGGCACGGCTATCCTGTTGGAGTTAGGTGTCGCAACCGGTCTGTTCATCGTTGAGGTCTGGGCCATTGGAAAGGGTCTTGACGAGATCGGTCAGGCATGGCAACCTGTCATTGACAACGGAGAAACGATTGCTACCGGTATCGGAGTCGGAACCGGCCTCCTGATCGGGATTGGTGTGGTTACTGCGGCTCTCGGGGCAGCTACGGTTGCCAGTGTGGGTCTTCTCCCGGTAGCCGTTGGCCTCGGTACTGCCATTCTGGTTGAATTGGCGGTGGCGTTTGTAGCCTTTACCGAAAGCCTTGTGAGCGTGGCAGATGAATTAACCTTCAATCTTTCTCCGGCATTGACCCGAGTGAACGGAGTTCTCCCGGCTCTCACGGTGAATATGTCTAACTTCGTGGATTTCATGTCCACCTTTGCCGGAGAGATCGGTTCTTACACTGACTCTATGGGCGGTATCACTTGGGATAGCATTGTGAGCGGGTTCCAGCAGTTGTTCGCAGGAAATCCCATTGGAGATTTTGCGGACGATGTAGCTGATATTGCTACGGACACCGCAAACCTAAATGCGCAGCTGGTGATTGCTGTACCGGAACTGCGTCAGGCGGTGTCTTTGGTAACTCAGTATTCCGCTCTTATTGACCAGCTGGAAAGCCTGCTGAATGACAGAGAGGCCGTGGTTCTGTCCGGGGCTATGTTTGTCAATATGCAGGAGGTAGGCGTAAATCTGGTGACGGGTTTTGCGTCCGGCATGAATAGTCAGGCCGCTTTGCTGAATGAGAGTTTCGCCACAATCACAAACGGCATTCAGTTGACCTACACTACCATGCTGACTACTATTCAGACCCAGACTACTACGGCTTGGCTGAACATCTACACTGTGACTATTACTCAGTGGACAACGATCAGCACTTACCTGACCACCACATGGACTACCCTGACTACCACTTGGACTACTACGATGACCACCCTTCAAACTGGTTGGTCTACCGGGTGGACGCAGATGACTACCGGGTGGAACACATTCAGTACCACCTTCCAAGCCAGTTTGACCACATTCTCCACGCAGACTACTACAAAGTGGTCTACGATGTGGACGCAGATGACTACCACTTGGACTACTTGGCAGACTGAGTTTATGACCGGTTACACCACTTTTGAAACCGAATTTTCCAGTGCATGGTATTCCATGTGGAGAGGCATGACGAACACTACGATCATCCAGTGGAACAGTGTCTTGACCGTCATGGAAAAGGGCATGAACAATGCCATTTCCGCTCTGAACGATGTTATTCGTTCGATCAATGCGGTGGCGTGGATTACCGGTATCAGCCTTAGTTATTTCAGTGAAATCCAGCTCGACAGAATTCAGTATATGGCTCAGGGTGGTTTCGTTGATGAAGGTCAACTATTTATCGCTCGGGAGGCCGGGGCTGAGATGGTCGGTGCAATCGGTAATCGGACGGCGGTAGCCAATAATGACCAGATTGTGGAAGGTATCTCCGCTGGTGTGGCGAATGCCAATGATGGCGTGATCTCCGCTATCTACGCACTCATGAACATCATTGAGGATAAGGATTTGTCCGTGTCCATCGGTGATGATGTGATTGGCCGGTCTTATGACCGGTACAGCAGAAACAGAGGTGTCCGTGTGAACAGCGGAGCATTCTCGAATGCTTACTAAGGGGGTAGGGATATATGGCTTCTTTCATCAAGATCAATGGTCGTGATTATCCCTGCCCCCGAAGGGGCTTGGAAATGATGGTCGCTACCATAGTGGACTCCGCCCGGAACGCAAATGCCGTGGTGGTAGGACAGGTAGTTGGCCGTGAACAGCAGAAGTTAAACAATTTGGAATGGGCTTACCTGACTGCGGAACAGTGGTCGGCTATCTTGAAGGAGTTCTCCAATTTCTATGTGACGGTCAGTTACCCGGATATGGTGAACAATACCTGGACTACCCGGAAGATGTACCCCGGAGATCGTACCGCAGAGCCGTTCCACCTTGACCCTGTGACCCAATTACCTATTGACTACATTAACTGTAAGGTCAATCTCATTGACTGTGGTGAACCGCTCTAAGGAGGGATAGGAGCATGAAATCTGTCAGCAACGCTTATAAGGCCAGCATGAAAGCCATGCTCCGAAATCGTTCCTATGTCCGTATCACCTTCGGCAATGTGGACACCACCGCAGCTACGGACGGCGAGTGGGAAAGCAATGGGGCGGCAAGTATCTCTGAATTTGAAACGGTGGATTATGCCTACCAGTATGGAGATACCTATGTGTCTTTAGAGTTGAACCGCTGGGCTTTGGACGGAAAGAGTCTGCTTGTCCCTACCGGGGAAGATGTGCAAGACGGCTTTATTTCGAGCCTCATGAGTGACGCAGAGGGAAATTTCACTACCCCTCCGGTCATTACACGGGAGTTTTCCTTGAAGCATATCTTCCCCGGTTTAACCCTGACCTTCGACACCAGACAGCAGGAATGGCCGCTTGAAGTCACCGCAGATTTCTACCTGAACGGTGCTGTCGTTGATACTCAGACGGTTTCTATTACCAGTGTCCAGACCACGATCAGCACCACGGCCACGGAGATAGACAAGGTAACAATTACCTTTGACCGGTGCTTGCCCTACCGCAGACCCCGCTTGGAGAATGTGCTTTACGGCCTGAATGTCCAATTCGTGAACAAGGATATTGTTTCCACTCAGCAGAAGCATGATGTTGACCCTCTGAGCCGGAGGTTGCCGACAGAAACAATGCAGTTCACGATCTTGGATTATGAACACAAGTACGACCCCGACAACCCGGCTGGTATCTACGCCTATGTGGATAAGAATTCTCCCATTGAAATCCAATTCGGCTATGAGTTACCGGACGGCTCTGTGGAGTGGTTGAAGCCGGATAATTATGTGTTGAATGCCAAGCCCAGCGCACAAAACAATCAGGCCACCTTCAACGGAACCGGGCTGATCGGGAGTCTGACCGGAACTTTCTACAAGAGCAAGCTGGGTTCCAAGAGCCTTTACGACATGGCTCAGGAAGTTCTTCTGGACGCAGGATTAACCCTGACAGAGCAAGGTGAAAATCCCTGGGAGATTGATAATGCTCTAAAGAATATGTTCACCACGGCGGCTCTTCCCATCGACACCCACATGAACTGCTTGCAGCTTATCGCTCATGCGGCCTGTTGCCGCCTCTATACGGACGATGACAACATTATCCATATCAGACCCTTTGGTGTTACCGTCATCGGCATATACAACGGCGTATGGGCCGACAACGGCCATGTTTGGTTCAGTGAGTGGGACACGATTGATAAGGGCAACACAGCAGAGAATACCTACGCCACTTTCGAGTTGAACCGGTGGACGCTGGGTGGTGACAGTCAGATCATTCTTCCCGACAACAATGCCGGTCAGAGAGGTTATATCAGTGAGGCCATGACCGGAGCGGACGGGTCTTTCACAAATCCCCCGGTCTTTACAAAGACCTTCGATGTGCCTCACGATCTCCCGGTCTTGGCAATTCGCTTTGATACGGTACTCAATGAATTTCCCGGTGCGGTTCAGGTGAAATATTACCACGATGATATTCTGCTTGATACCCAGACCGCAGCTATTGACTCCGTGGAAGTGTATGTGTCCTCCAATCTGGCAATCGAGTGTACCAAAATTGAAGTGACCATGATCGGGAACCTCCCCTACCGGAGAGGCCGAGTCACAAAGGTCTATTACCGGGAAACTGATTTCACTCTGGACTTTACCTCCATTGGAGAGAACAGCCAGAAGATTTCCAAGATTGACGAGTTGAAATCTGTTTCTGTTGCTCGGTATTCCTACACGGCCTCCAATGACACTTCCACACTATTTGAGGGAACGACCACCGAAACTGAGCTTCATGTTGAGTTCTCTGGTCTTGCACAAGATGTTCAAATCTCTGTATCTGGTGGGACACTGGTATCTTCCAATATCTACGCCAGAGCTGCGGACTTAGTGTTATCCTCCGGCACTAAGACCGTAACGATCATAGGCAAAACACTGACTGAGAATTCGGTGGTCGTTTCCTACCCCGTTGCTCAGTCCGGCGAGATTGACAAGGAGGAAAACCCCCTTATCACCAATGATACGATGTGTCAGGCTCTTGCCAATCATGTAAAGAGTTATTTGCAAATGCGGAACACCTATGAGGCCAATTACCGGGGCAACCCGGAAATGGAAGTGGGTGACATTATCGGTTTGCAGACCCTTTACACTGACGAAATGGACGCTCTTATCTTGGTGGATGAAATCACTTTTGACGGCTCTTTGAGCGGAAAGATGACGGTGAAAGGCTTGATATGAGTGTTATTGACAATCTGATTTTTGACCGAACCCAAGCCGATGTAGACCGTGTATTTGAACTGAAAAACAAAATCTTGACCGGGGGAGGGCTTTCTGCCCTCACCTCGGAAGAGCAGTCCGAATACATGGCCGGAATGAAAGGGGCTTACAACTACACCGATTTCAACCGGATTGGGGAGGCAATCTCCTATCTGGTAGAACGCATGAAAGCCCTGGCTATCTATGATGACAGCATTATCCCGAAGGTGGATTGGGCGGTGGGAGATTGGCCCACGCAGAGTCAGATTTCCAATCTTCTGACCTGTCTGACCAAACTGAGAGCCAAACTCAATCTACCGGCAAATGCCCCTTCTGTCCCTGGGTCTATGGACTACATGACCTATCAACTGGCAAACGACATTGAACTGTTGCTTTTCATGATCGACAGCAGAGTAACACAAACAACCGCTCCCTTCCCCTATACAGGGGTTCGGTATTGCGGACAATAAAAGGAGGAACATGAAACGCTATGAAAGACACCACCATCAAAGGCAACGGAAAATCCAGTATTATTCGGGCACCTTCCGATATGCCTGCTACCTTCGAGGAATGGAGGCAACAGCTGATCGCCGGAAACGGCTACTTAGATGTTGTTCTAAATACCGACACCACCGGTGCAAACGCCGGTTGTGATGTGGTGGGAACACCTCTGAGCAAAGCAAATCTGCTGGACGACACTACGAAAGCGGCACTGGAACTGGATGGGGCTGACCCCACGGTGAATGACGCTCTCTACGCCCTGAGCCAGAAGGGTTCTCCGGCTGAGTGCCATGTCTATGCCGATAACGGCACCACCGTCACCATGACCAAGGGGGACACTGTTCTTTCCGCTGTGGCCTCTGGTGGAGAAGCCGTTCTCTATCCCGCCGAGCTGGGAGATTGGTCTATCAAATACACCTACGGCGGCTCTCAGAAGACCAAGACCTATACGCTGGAAGTCATTGGCATTGTGTATGTCTACCCCTTCAATATCACGGGCACCTTGGAGCAGACCGATTGGTCTGAAATCGCTCTGTGTTCTCAGTTCGGACAGGCCAAGAATTATTTCTCCGTGGGCGATCAGAAGACCGTCAGCATTAACGGTACGAACTACAAGGTTCAGATTATCGGCTTTGACCACGATCAGTTGACTTCTGGTGGAATGGCCGGTATCACCTTCCAGCTTGTGGACTGCCTCAATCAGACTGCAAACATGAACAGCTCTAACACGAACGCCGGTGGCTGGAACAATTCTGCCATGCGTACTCGAATGAGTACCTACCTGAGTCAGTTACCCGCAGCTCTGCGAAATGTTATTAAGACGGTCAACAAGCGGACTTCCGCTGGCAATCAGTCCTCTTCTATCCAGACTACTCAGGACAAGTTGTTCCTGCTGTCTGAGATTGAGATTTTTGGTGCTACCACCTACTCTTTTGCTGGTGAAGGTACTCAGTATGAGTATTATGCCGCTGGAAACACCACGATCAAAAAGGTCGATGGTTCTGCGAACAACTGGTGGGAGCGTTCGCCTTATAGCGACGACACGACTCGCTTCTGCAGTGTGTACAGCTCGGGCAGTGCCGACAGTTACTCCGCCAGCCGCTCTATTGGCGTGTCCTTCGGCTTCTGCGTTTAATCTATCATCCACAAAAATCCCGCCCCGGAAGGGGCGGTGTAGGAGGATAAAATGTCAGTCCCAAAATTTATGCGGGGAGAAAGCAATGTGCAGTTCATTGAAACCGCAAGACGCTTGGAACTTCACGCTTTCTCCGTAGTCACGAAAGCACCGAAGCGGTACGGCCCTTATCTTCTCTATCCGATCATGCACCTGTGTTCCACGGTTCATGACGAGGTGAGAGCGGCCAATAACATCTATCCCACAAACAAACATGAAGCGCAAATGCGCCGGGACTGTCTTACCAGAGCCAATATTGCCCTTCAAAACCTCAGTCCGAAATTGGCCTTGCTCTATGACGCTATTCTTCAAAATCCGGAAAAGTACCCATGGATTGACCACGCTATTCAGGAGTTCGGAGAATATATCGTAGATGAAGCCAAGCTAATTTCCAGCGTGAAGAAATCTGATCGGAAAAGGTACAAAGACCTTCCTGATTAGTTTTTCGGATATGGGTCAAGTCCTGCAAAACCTTGCCTGTTCTGCGAACAACTGGTGGGAGCGTTCGCCTAATAGCGACAACACGACTAACTTCTGCAATGTGAACAACTCGGGCAATGCCAACAATAACAACGCCAGCAACTCTAATGGCGTGTCCTTCGGACTCTGCAACTTCGTATAGGTCAGTCGTAGTAACCCCATTGGGTGAAATCAGTACCTTTTGCAGAGGGAGGACTTGTACCCTGCCTATGGGCTAAAACTTCCGGGCACATCGTTTGAAATGCGCCCTCCCCGAAAGGGGCACTCCGATGTAATCAGCCGGACGCTTCTTGCATGGTGAGTGATGTATGGTAACTCATTTCATGGCTGGTATTACTACGCAGTTAGAACCCATACCCAACAATCATACTGTACGGAGGGAAATCTTTTTCATGACCAGTGCGGAGAGAAGAGAAATCCGTTATCAAAGAAGAAAGGCCAAACGGGAAGAGGCTCGTAGAAAGCGAAGTATGGCCTGTGGCGATTTTGAAGAGGTCTTTTCTTTCCGACACCTATATCTTTCGGGAAAGAAGTGCTGTAAAGGTGTTTATTGGAAATCTTCCACACAACGCTATATCGGCAATATCATCCCGAACATTGCCCTGACAGCGAAATCGCTGAACGAGGGTAATTTCTACCACCGTGGCTTCCATGAGTTTACCATCATGGAGCGTGGTAAGAAACGGTATATCCGCTCTGTCCATATCACAGAACGGGCCGTGCAAAAGTGCCTGTGTGATTACTGCATTGTCCCGATCTATTCATCCTCTTTCATCTATGACAACTCGGCCAGTTTGAAACACCGTGGCATGGACTTCGCCCTGCGGCGTATGATCTGCCACTTGCAGAAGCACTATCGGAAACATGGTCTGGCCGGTGGCATTCTGATTTTTGACTTCAAGAGTTATTTCGATGAAGCACCACACGGCCCTTTAGCTGCGGAAGCAAAGCGGCGGCTCCATGATGACCGTGTACGCTCCCTGCATGACAGCTTCATTGCGGATTTCGGGCCAGTGGGCTTAGGGCTTGGAAGTCAAATCTCTCAGACAAATGCCCTGCTTCTTCCAAGTCCGATTGACCACTATTTCAAGGAAAAACTTCGGATTAAAGGTTATGCCCGGTACATGGACGATGGGTATGCCATTCATGAGGACATTGATTTTCTCAGAACCGAAGGAATGTTTGGGCTGGAAGAAATGACCCGGAAGTTAGGTCTGCGGCTAAATTGGAAGAAAACTCGGGTTATTCCGCTGGCTGATTTCTACCGGTGGTTGAAGACCAAATTCATTCTCACCTCGAGCGGCAAGGTCATTTTGAAGATGAACCCTGACTCTACCAAGATCATTCGGCGTAAGCTGCGAACCTTTCATGGAAAGTGGGAAAGAGGTGAGATGACGGTTGCGGACATTCGGAGTTCCGTAGAGAGTTATCACGGGCACATGAAGCGAGGAAACAGTTTTAAGGTGCGAGAGAACACCAATCAGTATTTCAAATCCATGTTCGGCTTCTATCCGAACAAGAAAGGCTGGGAAAGAAATGTATCGAATTCTCAAAGATGGAACACCTCTGGCAACGGTGACAACCCCTGTGTGGGTCAGAATGCAGAACAACGGGTGCTACGGCCTATGCACAGAGGAACAGGCACACGGCATTGTGATCGAGGGGTCTGTGTACCACATTGAGGGTAGGAGCGAACTGGAAGGAAAAGAAACCGTGAGCGTGACCACGATCAGCGAGGTTGCCTACCAGAAGGAGCAAGAGGCCATTCTTAAAGGCAAGGCAGAACAGGCCGATGTGGACGCTATTGCGGCGGCAATCGAGAGGGGGTTATCTCTGTGAACGAGAAAATGTTGAACGCTCTGTCCAGTGCAATTTATATGTCCCGGCTCATGCTGGAAGGGAAACAGGTTGAGGACGATGACCAGAAGATCAAGGCTTCCGGGCTTTACCTCGATTGGGTGAAAGGAAATCACACTGTCGGAGAAATTTTCAACACCCATGCCGGGGACGGCCTTGGCTCTGAATGGGAGCAGACCTGGAAGTGTTTTCAGGCTTACGACAATGCGGTGTACCCGGACATTGTTCCCGGAAATGCCGCATGGTACACCTTCAACCGGCCTCTGCATGGCAAAAGCCCGGACACGGCCCGTCCCTATGTTCCTGTCCAGGGCGCACATGATATGTACCGCCAGGGAGAGTTCATGGTGTGGACGGACGGGAATATCTACGAGTGCATTGACCCCAATGGGACTGCTTATAGCCCCGGAGATTACGCCGCCGCTTGGCAGAAATGGGAGGGCTGATAATGGAGGCTATCATTGTCGCACTTGTTTCTGGTGGGATTACTCTGGTGGGTGTCCTGATCGCCAATAGCAAAACTCAGGCCGTCATGGACACCAAACTGGAAGAGTTGACCCGTGAAGTCCGGGAACACAACAATTTTGCCAAGCGAATGCCCGTGGTGGAGGAACAAATCAAGGTTATCAATCATCGGATTTCTGACTTAGAAGAGTTCCATAAGCCGGATTGACTGAAATGATTTAGTGTACCCACAAAATAATTTTAGTGTATCTTAGTGAGTTTAGTGATAAATCTAAGGCTTTTGCAGAAAAGTCCTCTATATAGAGCGTTCTATAAGAGGGTTTATACACGAAAAATGGAAAATGGGCGGTAAAATTGCCCTCAATCCCTTGTGGCGCAAGGGTTTTCGGTAGTGGGAGATTTATCACTAAAATACTCACTAAAATTGGAAAGGAGAACATTATGGAAAACATCATCAAGCGTCTGTCCACTCTTCTGTCCGTCAAGAGTCTGGTGACACTGGCTCTTACCGCTGTGTTTGCGTACATGGCGTGTACCAATCAGATCAGTCAAGACTTCATGACCATTTATGCGGTCATCATTGCGTTCTACTTCGGTACTCAGAGCCAGCGCACACAAGACCTGATGGACAGTGCCGGTAAGGAGGAATAAGCCATGATGAAAGCAAGTGAACTGGTCAGCAAGGCCATTGACATTGCGAAGAACTACAAGACACTGTATGTCATGGGGTGCTTCGGTGCCCCCATGACTTCGGCCAATAAGAAGCGGTACACCACCAATCACTCTTACAACAAAGCTGCGGCCCGGGTGAAGATGATTAACGCCGCTTCTGAGGACACCTTTGGATTTGACTGTGTGTGTCTTATCAAGGGTATCTTGTGGGGCTGGGATGGCGATAAGAACGCTACCTATGGCGGTGCCAAGTATGCCTCCAACAATGTTCCTGATATTGGGGCAGACAGCATGATTAAGAAGTGTCCTGACGCTTCTACCACCGGCTGGGACAGCATGGAGGTCGGTGAGGTGGTATGGACTACCGGCCATATCGGTATCTACATCGGTGACGGTCTGGCTGTCGAGTGTACGCCCAAGTGGAAGAACTGTGTGCAGATCACCGCTGTTGCCAATATCGGCTCCAAGAGCGGCTACAACGCCCGGACATGGAAGAAGCATGGTCATATCCCCTATGTGGAGTACAGCGGCCAGACGGAGGCTCCTACGCCCGATAAAGACACTCCTTCTACTCCTGCTTCCGGTAAGGAGGTCAAGGCTACCGGTGTGGCTACCGGCTTTGACAAATCTCTGGCCGGGACTTATACCGTGACCGCCGCAAGCGGCCTGAATGTGCGGAATGCAGCTGGAACGAACAACAAAGTGCTGGTGGCTATCCCCAAGGGCACTAAGGTTCAGAACTACGGTTACTACACTCTGGTAGGCGGCGTGAGGTGGCTGTATGTGAAGTTCACCTACAACGGCGTGACCTATATCGGATTTGCGTCTGCGTCCTACTTGAAGAAGTGAGGTTGAGATCATGAGCGGCAAGCGAGTAGCCAAGAAGCCGAAGAAGAAAATCAAGAAGAGAACCCTCTTCACGGTTTTCTCTATGTTCAATCTGTTCTGGTACACCGTGGCCGTTCTGGTTGCCAATTTCCACGACCACATGATTTCCTCAGAATTGACCGTGGCATGGTTCTCAGCGTGGACGGTGGAATTGGCCCTATTGTTTGGTATCAAGATCAAGGACAAGTCTTCCGAGGATGAAGCTGCGGGGTGAGAAAATGCAAGTGTTGACAGACCTGACATTGGACAAGCTGATAAATCTGTATGTCGGTATCGTGACCCACGATAAGAAGCAGCTCATTGAGTGGGATGACCACCGGAGAACCCCACTTTATGAGTTGAAGAAGAGAACCTTGGCTCAGGACACCATGATACTCGGGGCACTTCGATGTGCCAAGGTCAACGGATTTACCGGCGAAGAGGGTTGACCCTATTGAAGAGTCGAACTTTTTCGATGGAGAGTCGAACCCCAAAATAGGCAAAAAAGAGGACACTCCCTGCCATTTACGGCAAGGAGTGTCTTTTTGTTTGAACGAAAATCGTTCCCCACACAAAGCAGGGTTCGGATTTGCGCTCAATGGTGGAGGCGGGGAGAGTCGAACTCCCGTCCGAAAACCCTTCCATGGAAACTTCTCCGGGCGCAGACGGTTATTCCGGGCGGCGTGACCGCCCTGTTCCCCTCGCTCCAGGCAAGCCGTCACGCCTGGAGGTCAGGTAAGCTTCATGATTCATGGCCGGCTCAAAGCTTTGCCGGCGCACGTGCACCACTAAACGACGCCTGATCCCGGCTCGTGGTCCTTCCGGGTCAGACGGCCGCCGTTAATCAGGCAGCGTAAGCGTAGTTATCGTTGTTCTTTAATTTATAAAGAATGCCCGTTTTAAGGTGGCCAGGCGCCACCGCCCGCTATTTCCACTTCCGTGTCCCCGTCGAAACCGGTACGCCCCCTCGTCGTCACAAAGTCTGCTCAGCTCCGTTTCCGCCTGGCGGCGAAAGCTTCGCTGGCTCCCTTGCTCCTCCTCACCGAACCGGCCCCGCTTGCGCTGGGCTCCGCTTCGGATGGCGGCTGCGCCGCCGGGCGGAATATCTCGCGCGGCATTCGCTCCGGGCGCGGATCGCGGCGTTTCTTCTTGACGCCGCCGCGGACGCCGGGGGAAACACGTTCTCGCTCGGTATGCGCCGGGAGGACCTTGCCGCCTATCTCGGCGCGAACCGGAGCGCCCTCTGCCGCGAGCTTTCGCGGCTGCGCGCCGAGGGCTGGATCGACTGCTGCCGCGACAGTGTGCGGCTCATCAATACCGCCGCGCTCGCAAAGAGCGCCGCGGCGGAGAATCGGAGCGGAGAAAAATGAACGAAACAGAAAACCAGAAAGAGAACTTTCGGCAGCGCTGCGCCGTCTTACAGGATGAAAACGCTTCGGAGGGGTTTACGGTTCCAATGGAAGAAACGGCAACGAAAAAACGGGGAAACAAGAAATCGCGCATAGCGCTCGTGATCGCGCTCTCGCTCGTGCTGCTCGCGGTCATCGCGCTCGGCGGCGTCTCGGTGTATTACCGCTCGGCGTTTCTGCCGGGCACGGTCATCAACGGGTACGACTGCAGCGGCGTGTCCGAAGCGGGGGCGGCGGAGTTTCTGCTCGGCACGGCAAAGTCGCACACGGCGCAGCTGCGCGACGCGCAGGGCGATGCCGTCGTCGCGCTGCCGCTTGAGAGCTTCGTGGACACCGACGGCTTCACCGCCGCGCTGGAGGAGTATTTTGACGCGCAGCATGCCGAGGCCGGCCTCTTCGGCTGGATGACGAAGGGCGAGCGGAGTCTGGAGACGGACGTTTACGCCGTTTCGGACACCGCC
>ENA-ORRA01000355-ORRA01000355.1-human-gut-metagenome-genome-assembly--contig:-NODE-355-length-45209-cov-5.094122_pt1 | contig 45209 bp, 26 predicted proteins | sample MGYA00242169_ERZ509122 | MGnify/ENA primary metagenome ERZ509122 (study PRJEB26280, sample SAMEA2338650) | human gut metagenome | biome: human gut; feature: human-associated habitat; material: faeces...
AACGTTATGAGGATAGCGAGAAGATGTATCTTTCCGCCATGGAAATTCGTCGACGACTCGCGGTAGCGAATCCACAGGTCTACGAGCCGGATTTGGCAACGACACAATATAACTTAGGTTGTTTGTACAGCGATACCCGATGTTACGGGGATAGCGAGGAGATGTTCCTTTCCGCCATGGAAATTCGTCGACGGCTCGCGGCAGTGAATCCACAGGTCTACGAGCCGGACTTGGCAACGATACAAAATAATTTAGGTATTTTGTATAAAGATACCCAACGTTATGAGGATAGCGAGAAGATGTATCTTTCCGCCATGGAAATTCGTCGACGGCTCGCGGCAGCGAATCCACAGGTCTACGAGCCGGATTTGGCGGGGATACAAAATAATTTAGGCTGTTTGTATGACAATACCCAACGTTATGAGGAGAGTGGGGAGATGTATCTTTCCGCCATGGAGATTTATAGACGGCTTGCAGCGGCGAATCCACAAGTCTACGAGCCGGGTTTAGTACGAGCGTGCAATAACCTTTCATGCTTATTTCTCGTTCAGGGCAATTTTGAAGAAGCTGAACGGTATGCCCGTGAGGGAGCAAAATATGATTCTACTCATCATACCATTTATACAAATCTTGCGGCATCCCTTCTTTTTCAAGGTCGATATGCCGAGGCGGAAGAGATATACCTGCGATACAAGGAAGAGCTAAAAGAGGACTTTCTCTCGGATTTCGAAGATTTCTATCAACGGGGAATTATTCCCCCGGAACGGGAAGACGATGTGGAACGGATAAAAAAGCTGTTGTCGAAATAGGCAGAGACATACATTCGATCGGGATCGCTGCGGGTGCGGATTAGGGAGTATAACGCATCATTGGATAAACGAGCCGAGTCGCTTGTATACTATACAGAAAAACAGAATTCGGATATGGAAACAAAGAAAAGCACACGTTTGTTGTCATTGGATACCCTTCGGGGATTCGATATGCTTTTTATTATGGGTTTCGCCCCGTTGGTAGTCGCCTTGAATGCCTTGCACCCGACGGCGGTGGGCGATGTCATAGCGGGGCACATGCGGCACGTCCCGTGGGACGGGTTTACCCAACACGATATGATATTCCCCTTGTTCTTGTTTATCGCAGGTATATCTTTCCCGTTTTCATTGGCCAAGCAAAGGGGGAGCGGATCGAGCGACAAACATATTTACCTGAGGGTTTTCCGCCGGGGTGTCACCCTCGTTTTGCTGGGATTCTTGTATAACGGATTCTTACAGTTGAATTTCCCCGATGTGCGTTTGGCAAGCGTTTTGGGGCGTATCGGGCTGGCGTGGATGTTCGGGGCTTTCATTTACATGAGTTTGAAAAAGTCGGTACAATATGGTTTGATTGTCTTTATCTTGGTGGGTTATTGGTTGCTGTTGGCTTTTGTGCCGGCTCCCGATGCTGCGGGGGCTTCCCCTCTTTCTATCGAAGGGAATCTGGTCGGATATATCGATCGGCATTGTTTGCCGGGGAAATTGATATACGGTAATTTCGACCCGGAAGGTTTACTGAGCACGCTTCCGGCGATAGTCACGGCATTATTGGGAATTTATGCGGGAGAAATCGTCCGTTCCACCCGCTTGGGAAGCGGAGAGAGAAAGAGTTTGCTTTTGTCGGGAATCGGGGTTGTGTTGGTCGCCATAGGGCTGGTTTGGAATACCGTATTCCCGATTAACAAAATGCTTTGGAGTAGTTCGTTTACCTGTTTCGTGGGAGGGCTTTCGTTCTTGTTGTTCGCTTTGTTCTATTATATCGTCGATGTGAAAGGGTGGAAATCGTGGACTCTCTTTTTCCGAGTGATAGGACTAAATTCGATAACGATTTATCTGGCGCAGCAGGTGGTAGGATTTTCTCATATGAATAAGTTTTTGTTCGGAGGCATATCCCAATGGGTGGGAGAATGTGCCGGCGAGCCTGCCGGTGCGGTTGTCCTTCGTGCAGGATATGTCGCTTGTTGCTGGCTCTTCCTCTATTTTCTGTATCGGAAAAATATTTTCCTGAAAGTATAGTTTGTCGGTGGTGAACTCGTCCCATCTCATCTACGATGAGCAGGGGGGAGAGAAGTCTTGTCTCTGTTGCTTTTACTGCTGGTATTTCTTTAACCCCTCCGTCCTACGCTATATTTTGCGTTGCAAAACACCCCGTAATGCTACGGGACGCGGTAAGGGGAGGAGCGAAATGTTTCGAATGTTACAAGGTCTGGCGGGAGGAGGGAGAGAGCTGTTTCAATAGAGAAGCATAAATCTTACTCGTCGTTTTTAAGAGCTGACTTTTTGTTTTTCGAAACACAGGGGAGAGTGGGGAATGGGGGAGTGGCAGCGATGAAGTGAGGAGTAGAAAAAATAAAAACAGTTTCTTACATTTTTTTAATTTCACAATTCCGGTCGAAAATGTTATCTTTGTTTCTCTTAAACGGGATTATTCATACGAATATAAAAGAAATATATCGTGGCCAAGGAAATTGTCGAAACTCCGCTGATGAAACAGTATATCGAGATGAAAGCCAAGCATCCCGATGCGATATTGCTTTTCAGGGTGGGAGACTTTTATGAAACGTTTTCGGACGATGCTTTGGTGGCATCGGAAATATTGGGGATTACATTGACTCGCCGGGCAAATGGAGCCGCCCAGTATGTGGAGTTGGCCGGTTTTCCCCATCATGCTCTCGATACTTACCTTCCCAAATTGGTGCGTGCCGGAAAACGGGTGGCTATTTGCGAACAGCTGGAAGACCCGAAACTGACAAAAAAATTGGTCAAGCGCGGCATTACGGAATTGGTAACACCGGGTGTGTCGATTAACGACAATATTCTCGATCACCGAGAGAATAATTTCTTGGCGGGTGTTCATTTCGGGAAAGGTAACAAAGTGGGTGTGGCTTTTCTCGATATATCGACGGGTGAGTTCTTGACCGCCGAGGGAGATTTCGACTATGTGGACAAGCTGTTGGGCAATTTCTCTCCGAAAGAGGTGCTGTTCGAACGCACGAAACGGAAATTGTTCGAGGAGCATTTCGGTTCCCGTTTTTTTACTTTCGAGTTGGACGATTGGGTTTATACCGAGGATGCCGCTTCGGATCGCTTATTACGTCATTTCGAGACGAAAAACCTCAAAGGTTTCGGAATTCACAATATGCCCAACGCCATTATCGCCGCGGGGTCTCTGCTTCATTATTTAGATATTACGCAGCATACGCAGATTTCGCACATTACATCGCTGTCTCGTATCGAGGAGGAGCGATATGTGCGATTGGATAAATTCACGGTGCGGAGTCTCGAATTGCTTTCTCCGATGAACGAAGGGGGAAAGAGCCTGCTCGACGTGATAGACCGGACTGTCACCCCGATGGGGGCGCGTATGCTCAAACGGTGGGTCGTCTTTCCGTTGAAAGATGTGAAGCCTATCGAGGATCGGTTGAATGGAGTGGAGTTCTTTTTCCGCCACCCCGAAGTTAGGGAGGTTATCGATCCGCAACTCGATACGATAGGCGATATGGAACGCCTCATTTCGAAAGTAGCGGTGGGGCGTATTTCGCCTCGCGAGGTGGTTCAGTTGAAGGTGGCATTGTCGGCGATAGAGCCTATCAAGGCTGTTTGCGAGCAGAGCGATGAACCTGTATTGCAACGTATCGGGGAGCAACTGAATTGTTGTACGATCATCAGGGACCGAATCGAACATGAAATTAATCCCGATGCGCCCAATTTGGTGAATCGGGGAGGAATTATCCGCAAGGGGGTGAACGACGAACTCGACGAGTTGCGAGAGATTTCCTATTCGGGGAAAGACTATTTGTTGCACGTGCAGCAGCGCGAGAGCGAGAAAACAGGTATTCCCAGCTTGAAAATCGGGTATAACAACGTATTCGGGTATTACATCGAAGTGCGCAATACTCACAAGGACAAGGTTCCTTCCGATTGGATCAGAAAGCAGACGTTGGTGAGTGCAGAGCGTTATATTACCCAAGAATTGAAAGAATACGAGGAGAAGATTTTGGGGGCGGAGGAGAAAATCCTTTCATTGGAAACGCAGTTGTTCAATGATTTGATTCTTGCATTGACGGAGTATATTCCTGCCATACAACTCGATTCCAATCTCATTGCGCGGCTCGACTGCTTGTTGTCGTTCGTGAAGTCGGCCGTGGAAAACCGGTATATTCGTCCCGAAGTAAACGATTCGCTGGTTATCGACATCAAGGAAGGACGTCACCCGGTTATTGAGAAACAGTTGCCGCCGGGCGAACCCTACATCAGCAACAGTGTCGAGCTCGACAACGACAAGCAGCAAATCATGATGATAACGGGACCCAACATGGCTGGTAAATCGGCGTTGTTGCGCCAGACCGCTTTGATTGTTCTGATGGCTCAGATAGGAAGTTTCGTTCCGGCCGAGGCCGCTAAGATAGGTATTGTGGACAAGATTTTCACTCGTGTGGGGGCATCGGACAATATCTCGCTCGGCGAATCTACCTTTATGGTCGAGATGACCGAGGCCGCCGATATTCTTAACAATCTGTCGGAGCGGAGTTTGGTTCTGTTCGACGAGTTGGGACGGGGAACGAGTACTTACGACGGTATATCTATCGCGTGGGCTATTGTCGAGCACATACACGAACACCCCAAAGCTCGTGCCAAGACGTTGTTCGCTACCCATTATCACGAGCTGAACGAAATGGAACGTACTTATAAACGCATTGTCAATTATAACGTTTCGGTAAAAGAGGTCGACAACAAGGTGATATTCTTGCGGAAATTGGTACGCGGCGGGAGTGAACACAGTTTCGGTATCCATGTGGCGAAGCTGGCCGGTATGCCCCAGAGCATCGTCAAGCGGGCCAACCAGATTTTGAAACAGTTGGAGTCGGAGAACCGTCAGAACGGTATCGCCAAGCCTACCGCCGAAATCGCTTCGTCGAGAGGTGGCATGCAGTTGAGTTTTTTCCAACTGGACGATCCTGTGCTTTCACAGGTTCGGGACGAAATTTTACAGGTCGATATCAATAACCTTACACCGGTAGAAGCATTGAATAAACTAAACGAAATACGAAAAATAATCACCGGGAAATAGAACGGTTTGTTTATGATGAAGAGAAGCGATTTTGAAATTATGGCGCCGGTGGGTTCGTACGATTCTTTGACGGCGGCCATACAGGGAGGGGCCGATTCGGTATATTTCGGTATCGAGGGGCTGAATATGCGAGCCCGTTCGTCGAATAATTTTACGATAGACGATTTACACGAGATCGTGCGTATTTGTAACGAGCATCACATAAAGAGTTATCTGACGGTCAATACCGTTATCTACGACGAAGATATACCTCTGTTACATCGTATTATCGATGCGGCGAAGGAGGCCGGGCTCTCGGCTATTATCGCCAGCGATGTGGCGGCTATGACCTATGCCCGCGAGATAGGGGTAGAGGTGCATTTGTCGACCCAGCTGAATATTTCCAATACCGAGGCGTTGCGATTCTATGCCCGTTTTGCCGATGTGGTGGTACTGGCTCGGGAGTTGAATATGGAACAGGTAGCCCGTATTCACGAAGCTATTTTGCGGGATCGTATCGTGGGGCCGGGCGGAGAACCGGTACGTATAGAAATGTTCTGTCACGGGGCATTGTGCATGGCTGTGTCCGGCAAATGTTATTTGAGCCTTCACGAAATGAATGCTTCGGCGAATCGGGGGGCTTGTATGCAGATTTGTCGTCGTTCATACGAAGTGAAAGACAAGGAGACCGGTAACGAGTTGGAAGTGGACAACGCTTACATCATGTCGCCGAAGGACTTGAAAACGATACATTTCCTGAACAAACTGATCGATTCGGGGGTGAGGGTATTTAAAATCGAGGGTCGCGCGAGGGGCCCGGAATATGTGCGTACGGTCGTTTCGTGTTACAACGAGGCCATCGAGTCTTATTTGAACGACGACTTTACCGACGAGAAGATCTCACAGTGGGACGAACGGCTCGCTACCGTTTTTAATCGAGGGTTCTGGAACGGATATTATTTAGGTCAGCGCTTGGGCGAATGGACTCACAATTATGGCTCGGGAGCCACGAAACGAAAGATATATATAGGCAAGGGCGTGAAGTATTTTTCCAACCTCGGTGTGGCCGAATTTCTCATGGAGAGCGGTTCGTTGAGCGTGGGAGACGAGATACTCGTCACCGGCCCGACGACCGGTGCGCTTATCCGCAAGGTAGAGGAGATACGAGTCGATTTGAAACCGGTGCAAAAGACGGTAAAAGGCGAGCGGTTCTCGATGCGTATCGATGAGAAGATACGACCGTCGGATAAATTATTTAAATGGGTGGATAGTTCGGAACTTAATACAAAATAAAGATGTTCATGAAACGGGCGATAGTTATACTTTGTGGAATCGTATGCACCGGACAGCTTTTGGCCGCCAAGCCGGGAATCCCGGCTTATAACGATGACAGGGCTTTGATAGATAGGGGAATCTTTCTCTTTCAAGAGAAGAACTATGCGGGTTGTGCCGATGTGATGAAAGAGGCTTGTGAAGGCGATTTGTCGCCGGAGCAGCGGGAAACGGCCGACTGGTATATAGCTCTTTCGGAAGCCCGCAATTATTCGCCGCAGGCTGTACAGCGGTTGACGGATTTTTTGCGAAATTATCCGGATTCTAAACATACTTTGCAGGTTCGGTTAGCATTGGCCGATTATTATTACGACAGTCAAGATTATGCAAAAGCCTTGAAAGCCTATCAGACGGTAAATGTGAGTCTGTTGACCGGCGACGAGGAGGACCGGTGGGGATATCGCACGGCATGTTCTTTGTTGAAGACCGGTAATCCCGATGCGGCGAAACCGCTGTTTCAGCTTCTAATCGGGAAAGAGAGATTTCGGACAGGAGCCACTTTCTACCTTTCGTATATACAGATGAACGAGGGAGACGATAGAGCCGCTTTAAGTGGATTCTCGAAAGTGGCGGACGACAGGAGTTTCGGCTATGCCGCACGGCTGCACATGTTGCAGATTTATTTCGGGCAAAAACGTTTTGCACAGGTATTGTCCGAGGGTAAAGCGTTGTTGTCCCGTCCGTCTTCCGATGCCGGCTTATACACCGAGCTTCTTCGGTTGCTCGGCGAAAGCGCTTATCAAGAAGGTGACGATGAAGCGGCGACGGAATATTTGGAAAGGTATTTGCAACGATGTCGCAAACCCGAACGCTCTTCTCTTTATGTCATGGGTGTCATGGCCTATCGCCGGGGAGAAGATAGCGAGGCGATCGATTATTTGGGGCGTGTGACCGGCGTGGACGATGCTCTTTCTCAAAATGCTTATCTTTATATCGGGCAAGCCTATTTGCGAGCGGGAGATAAAAATAATGCCCGCATGGCGTTCGAGATGGCTTCACAAGGGAATTACGACCGTCAGGTTCGGGAAACGGCGCTTTACAACTATGCGCTTTGCCTGTATGATCGCACGGCTTCGCCTTTCGATAACTCGGTGGGTGTGTTCGAACGTTTCTTGAACGAGTTTCCCGGTTCTCGCTATGCCGACAAGATTAACGACTATTTGGTAGAAGTTTACATGACGACCCGTAATTATCGGTCGGCACTGGCGTCTATCGATAAAATACGGAAGCCCGACGGGAAAATACTCGCCGCCAAGCAGCGCATTCTTTTCCAGTTGGGGACGGAGGCTTTCACCAATGCCCGTATCGCCGATGCCGAAAGTTTGTTTAGCCGGGCGATCGCTGTGGGAAACTATGATACCGATATACGGGGTAAGGCTGCGTTTTGGCTCGCCGAGTGCCAATATCGTCGGGAACAATACGACATCGCTGCCCGGAATTATTCGGCATATCTTTCTTCCAGCAAGGACAAGCGGAGCGAAATGTATTCGCTGGCTTGGTACGATTGGGCCTACTGTCAATTCAAACAGCATAACTTCTCGCAAGCCCTCGACGGTTTTTCCCGGTATGTCTCTGTACAGACCGGAGGAAATCGAAGCATGCTTGCCGATGCCTATTCCCGGATAGGCGATTGCTATTATTACGCCCGTCGGTTCGCCGATGCCGAGCAGTATTATGCCCGGGCCCAAGAGACCGATGTCGCGAACGGAGATTATGCCCTTTTTCAAAAAGCTTTCATGGCGGGATTGCAGAGGAATCACGAACGCAAAATAGAGTTGTTGGACAAATTGATTGTAGATTATCCCCGTTCGGGGTATCTGGCGAACGCATGGTTCGAAAAGGGACAGGCTTATACGATATTGAATAGGAATAACGATGCTATCGTATGTTACAAACAGTTAATCGCCGATTATCCCCAGAGCGCGATTGCCCGCAAGGGAGGTTTGCAGTTGGGTATGGTCTATTTCAATAACGGGCAGACAGACGAATCGGTGGCTGCTTACCAGCAAGTGATAGAGCGTTATCCGACCAGCGAGGAGGCTCGCATAGCGGTCGCCGACCTCAAATCGGTATATGTAGAGAAAGATGCCGTTGATGCCTACGCTAACTATCTGAACAGCGTAGGACGGTCGGAGCAGGCTCCTGTGAGCGAATTGGATTCTTTGTCGTATATGGCAGCCGAGCGCACTTATATGACGGGGAAAGGTATCGCTTCGTTGGAGAAATATGTGCGAAATTATCCGTCGGGCGCGTTTTTGATTCCGGCTAATTACTATATCGGGAAAGCATCGTTTGCAGCGAAAGACTACGACAAAGCTCTTCCGGCGTTCGACTATGTGGTGACGAACAGTCCCGATGGCGAGTTTGCCGAAGAAGCATTGGCCCGCAAATGCGAGATACTTTATTTGAAAGCTCGTTATGACGAGGCTTTTGCCGGATTCAAGGAGTTGGAGAAGAAAGCGACTGTCGGCGAGAACAAACAGGCCGCCCGGTTGGGTATGCTTCGTATTGCCCGGAATAAGCGGCAATATGGCGAGGTGATAACGGTTGCCGACAAGTTGTTGAGCGAAAGCAAACTTTCTCCCGATTTGCGGCAAGAGATTTTGTTTGCTCGTGCCGATGCCTATTTCCATACGGGAAAGGGAGAAAATGCGGCCGATGACTGGCGGGAGCTTTCGAAAGATACCCGTTCGATTTACGGGGCGCAAAGTGCCTATTTATTGGCCCAATATCAATTCGACAATAAAGCGATCGATACGGCCGAAAAGACGCTGAATACTTTTATCGACAAAGGTACTCCCCACAATTATTGGTTGGCTCGGGCATTCTTGCTTATGGCCGACATTTATGAAAAACGGGGCGAGACTTTCCAAGCCCGTCAATATTTGCAAAGTTTGCGGAATAACTATCCGGCCAGTGACGACGATATTATTTCCCGGATAGACAAGAAGTTGAGCGAGCTGGGACAAACAGAGTAGTTGAACGATACAATATGTATGGCTTATGAAACGGTTTTCTTTTTTAATCATATCGGTTTTCCCATTCTTCCTGTCGGCACAGGTACGTTCCGATTCGTTGCGGCGGGAAGTAACCATAGAAAAAGATTTTACACCTATCGTGCGCGATGCGTCTAAAATCAATACATTGCCCGAAGTGGAAGCACCGACGGTAACCAAACAATCTATACGGTATAGCGACTGGACGGTTCCGGTCCCCCTCGAACCTCGCGCTGTCTTGTTGGCTCCCGGCGGTTTCGGAGAAAAACCCGAAGAAAACCAATCGAGGGGATACGTGGATTTCGGGATAGGCAATTACCTGAATATGGTCGGGAATGCCGGTTATCGTATTTTGCAGAATGACAAAGACAAGTTGGGTGTGTGGTTGCAACATCGCTCTACTTGCGGAACGGTGGATTACAATCAATCGTTAACGGAGGACTATCCCGACTCGAAGAAGATGCATCGGCTCGAAGAGCGAGTGGTCGCCGATTATCTTCACTCCTTCGGGAAGCTGGATTTGGGAATAAGCGGCGGTTATCGTTACGACTCCTTCAACTATTACGGATTGCGATACCCCGGTTTGACGGGAATATCTTCGCCTAACCAAGAGATAAACCGGTTCTTCTTGAAAAGCCATATAGCCTCGACTGCCGGAGAGTCGGACCTACTTTATAAAGTTTCATTGGCATATTACCGGTACGGGTATCACCGGGGATATTTGCAAGGTGAAAAAGGGGCTGCCGAGAATTTAGTGAATGCTGACTTTACATTGTCTGCGCCGATCGACAGACGTAGCTCTATTTCTTTGGACGGTTCTTTCGATTATGTGGGTTACAGCCGGTTACAGTCGGCAGCGAATTACGGTATGATTTCATTGAATCCCCGGTATGACTGGCGGAATGAACACGTGGCTTTTGCGGTCGGTGTCAAGGCCGATGTTTCTTTCAACAACGGAACTATTTTGCGATTCTCTCCCGATGTGCGATTCGATTGGACGATAGTTCCCGATGTACAGTTTTATACGGCTTTTACGGGCGGGAAGAAACTGAATACGTGGCGAAGTGTTTCGGCCTATACGCTCTACTTCAATCCGTCGGCACAGGTGGATAATACGTATTTGCCGTTGGATGCCTCATTGGGAATACGCATTAACGCATTACCCGGATTTTCCATAGGGCTTTCGGGCGGTTATGAAATTTGTAAAAAGGCGTTGTTCCTTTTACCCGAAGATTTGGATGGAAAGTTTACAGGTGTGTCGCGTTTTTGGGGTATCGATGCCAATGCTTTGAAAGCAGAGCTCGATGTATCTTATCGTTACGGTACGAAATTGGAGGCTTCGGCGAAGGTCGGGTATCACCGATGGAAGACCGCCGATGGGGGTGAGACGATTTCGTATAACCGTCCGCAGTGGGAAGGAGGAGCGAATATCCGTTATATGCCTGTTCGCCCGTTCACGCTCGAAGCCGGATATGAGTTTGCTGCGGGTCGGGAGTATTCAAATCTCGGAAAGCTCTCCGATATACATCTCGTTCACTTGAAAGCCTCGTATGCTTTCACTTCTTGGTTTTCGCTTTACGGACTTACCGACAATGTGCTGAACCGGAAATACGATATTCTTTACGGTATGCCGGCACAAGGCATCCATTTCATGTTCGGGGTCGATTTGAAATTTTGAGGGTAAGAGGTCTGTTCTCGACATTTTTAACCCTTCCGTCACGATGTATGCCACCTCCCCTATATGACTAACGCCACACCCCGCAATACTACGGGACGCGGCAGGGGAGAAGAAGGATTTAACCTCTCCCACCGTGTCGGGAGTACTCATGGGACGAGTGGGTAGTTTAAAAACAGGATTTATCTCGTCAGCTTTTTCGGAGGGAATAGTATAGGAGAAAGGCGTTGGGGAGGATATGCGACAAAAATTCTACATGGTAGGATCGATTCGAAATGTGTGCGATATACATTATTTAATAAAAAAGTAGAAAAAAGCTCTGTATTACAATCTGTTTTTCTAATTTTGCGCAAAATTTGAACGAACGTTGCGCATATGGCAAAAAATTTGGTAATCGTAGAGTCTCCGGCAAAGGCTAAAACCATTGAGAAGTTTTTGGGAAAGGATTTTGAAGTCCTTTCGAGCTACGGACATATCCGTGATCTCAAAAAAAAGGATTTCAGTGTGGATATCGAGCATAACTATAAACCTATTTATGAAATCCCTGACGACAAAAAAAAGTTGGTGGAAACGCTGAAACAGGAGGCAGATAAAGCGGATATGGTTTGGCTTCCGATGAGGACCGCGAGGGAGAGGCTATCGCATGGCACTTGTTCGAAGTGTTAAAATTGAAACCGGAGAAAACGAAACGGATTGTATTCCATGAGATTACCAAAGATGCCATACTCCATGCCATTGAGAATCCCCGGGATATAGATTTGAATCGGGTAGATGCTCAACAAGCCCGCAGGGTACTCGACCGTATCGTGGGATTCGAACTTTCGCCTGTTCTGTGGAAAAAGGTGAAGCCCGCTTTGTCGGCCGGTCGTGTACAATCGGTCGCAGTGCGCTTGATTGTAGAACGGGAGCGAGAAATCTCGGCGTTCAAGCCCGAAGCAGCCTATCGGGTGATCGGGGAATTTTTGTTACCCGGAGGGGAATTGTTGAAGGCCGAATTGAGCCAACGATTGAAAACCGAAGACGAGGCGAAGGCTTTGCTCGAAGCCTGCAAGACCGCACGGTTCTCTATCGGGGACGTGACGGTGAAACCTGCAAAGAAATCGCCTGCGGCTCCGTTCACCACTTCCACATTGCAACAGGAAGCCGCCCGGAAATTGGGCTTCTCCGTGGCTCAAACCATGATGGTGGCTCAACGGCTTTATGAGGCTGGACATATCACCTATATGCGTACCGACTCGGTGAATTTGTCATCGCTGGCTATAAATACGACCAAAGACGAGATTGTAAAAACTTTGGGAGAGAGATATCTGCACATTCGAAATTACCATACGCATACCAAAGGAGCACAGGAAGCGCACGAGGCAATACGTCCCACGTACATCAGCCATCACGAAATCAATGCTTCCTCTCAGGAAAAACGATTGTATGAACTGATTTGGAAACGCACGATCGCTTCTCAAATGAGCGATGCCGAGTTGGAAAAGACGACTGCGACCATCGCCGTTTCGGGAAGGAAAGAACACTTCGTCGCCGTGGGCGAGGTCTTGAAATTCGACGGTTTCCTGAAAGTGTATATGGAGTCTACCGATGACGAAGGCGATGCAGAAGGAAACGACAAGATGTTACCTGCATTGGCGAAAGGCGATGTGCTGGCATTGTCGTCGGTCACGGCAACGGAACGTTTCTCGCAAGCTCCCGCCCGCTATACCGAGGCCAGTCTGGTTCGTAAATTGGAAGAGCTGGGCATCGGTCGGCCTTCTACCTATGCACCAACCATTTCGACCATACAGCAACGCGAATATGTCGAGAAGGGCGATCGGAAAGGAACGGAGCGGAAATATCGTATGTTGACGCTGCACGATGGGAAAATCGAATCGGGAGAGAAAACCGAGCTCACAGGAGCCGATAAAGGCAAACTGCTTCCCACCGATATAGGAGTTGTCGTCAACGATTTCTTGACGGAGTATTTCCCCGATATTCTCAATTATAACTTTACGGCGAATGTCGAGCAGCAATTCGACGATATTGCCGAGGGAAAAACCGTGTGGAACGACGAGATAGATCATTTTTACAAACTCTTTCACCCGGTGGTAGAGAGCGCTCTCGCTTTGCGGTTGGAGCATAAAGTGGGCGAACGGGTATTGGGTACAGACCCGAAAAGCGGCCGTCCCGTATCGGTGAAGATAGGCCGTTTCGGTCCGTTGGTACAAATCGGTACGCCCGAAGATACGGAGAAACCGTTGTTTGCCTCGTTGCTCAAAGGACAATCGATGAGCACGATTACATTGGAGGAAGCTTTGAAACTGTTCGATTTGCCCCGAACCTTAGGCGATTTCGAAGGTAAAACCGTTGTCGTGGGTATCGGCCGTTTCGGTCCGTATATTCGTCACGACGGCAAATATGTATCGTTGCCCAAAGAGTTCACCCCGCAGGGTGTTTCGTTAGAGGATGCGATAATATTGATTCAGCAAAAGCGTGAGCAGGAAAGTCAACGCCTTATCAAGAAGTTCGATGAAGATGATGAACTCGAACTGCTTAACGGTCGTTTCGGTCCGTATATCGCTTATAAAAAGAAGAATTATAAATTACCCAAAGGTTCCGAACCGGCATCGCTCACGTTCGCCGATTGTATGAAGATTGTCGAGGATGCCGACAAGGCTCCTGCCAAAAAGAAACCGGCCCGGAAAAAGACGACGAAATAAAAGAGATCCAATGGAATATTGCGGGGTATGCTCAAAAGTTAAATACTTTTGGGCATACTTTTTTTAGAAGCTGTTTTAAATTTATTGAGAAATAATATTATCATTGCAAGCAGGTATGTTCCGGCCATATTGAGCCCCTGTCTCGCATCTTGAATCCCTTGATTTTTGTCAATAGCCCGCTATTGACTGCCTATCTCGGACTCCAATCTGCTTCAACATAGGTCTCAATCTGTCTCGGAATAAATTTAAAACAGCTTCTATGTATTCGATATTTTCCGATGATTCTTTTATGGCGTTTTGAAGGGTGAATAGAGGGAACCTTGATGTGCGTGGCTTGTTTGTTGTACTGTTGTAAGTGAAAATAGATCTCGGAATCGGGAGAAAATTTTGGAATAGTGATTAGGTGATTGGTGAAATTGCGGGATAGGTATTACTTTTGGAATCATAAAACAGTGGATTTGTGTTATGGCGAAAGAACTTTTCAATCGGTATGTATGGCTGATCGATACGTTGCAGCGTTACGGAAGGCTTACCCGCAGGGAGATAGACGGGTTGTGGCAACGGAGCGAATATTCGGACGGGAAGCCGATGGCTCGACGGACGTTTATGAATTATCGTCAGGCCATACAGGAGATGTTTGACGTGAATATCGAGTGTGATGCTTCTACGTATGAATATTACATCGAGGACCCGGATGCTTTGCAGGGAAACGGTGCACGTGTGTGGGCATTGAACACGCTTGCGGTGAGTAACATGCTGAACGAGAGTCAGGAGTTGCGGAATCGAATCGTTTTGGAGAATATACCTTCGGGGCAGAAATTTTTGAGAATCGTCTTCGAGGCGATGAAGGAGAACCGGGTGCTTATTTTGTCGTATCGTTCATTCCGACGTGTAACAAGTTCGCATACATTGGCGGCTCCCTATTTCGTGAAGTTATTTCGTCAGCGTTGGTATGTCATTGCTAAGGATTTTACGGATCGGAAAATCAAGACTTATGCTTTGGATCGGGTTGCTTCTCTCGAATTGAGCAGCCGTACATTCGTCTATCCCGACAGTTTTTCTCCCATCGATTATTTCCGGGATTGTTTCGGGATTACGCACGACGATATGCCGGCGCAGGAGGTGGTGCTGCGTGTCCCTGCTTTGCAAGCTAATTATTTGAGGACACTTCCTTTGCACGAAAGTCAAGAGGAACTTGACCGGAACGAACATAGTTCTACGTTTCATTACCGTTTGAAAATCACTCCCGATTTCGAACAGGAGGTGTATGCTTTGGGGTATTGGCAAGCTGAGGTTTTGTCTCCGCAGACTTTACGCGATGCGGTGGCTGAACGGTTGTCCCGAAGTTTGGCGTGTTACGGAACGGCGGGGTTATCTTGCCATGAACACAGGAAGTAGAAGGTATTTATTTTTTCCTTTCATCGCCGAAAAGAAAGAACCCGGAAATGCAGCCGCTTTTTGTAGCTTTATTGCCCGATAAAGGAGGGGAGAATCTTGTTCTTTTCTTTATATTTTAACCCCCTTACCTTACGTGCACTCCCCCTATCTCATCTACGATGAGCAGAGGGGGAGGATTAAAAGCGACACTTCGATCGGTTTTTTGTGCTTTCTTTTTGCTTTGTGAGTACTTTCTATTCCTTTACAGAAACATAAGGAGAGAGTGATGTTTTGATATGCGTCCTCTGCTATGGATATTTTTTAACCCCTCCGTCCTGCGGACACCTCCCCTATATTTTGCTATGCAAAACACAGAGGAGGAGGTTAATATTTTCCTGTGTATTGTGTTTGTTCTTCTCCCCTGCCGTGTCCCGTAGTATTACGGGGAGTTGCGGAGCAATAGGGGAGACATAGAGGAGCGGTAGCGACGATGAGAGGGGTTAAAAAAGATAGGATTTTTGTAGAACTAACCTTTCCATCTTTCGGATACCTTCCCTATCACGCTGCATGTGCAGGAGGTCAGTTTTTAGCTCTTGCCCAAATGACAGATAGTTTCTATTCTCCCGTATACACGGCTTTCATAGAGCCTAAGGGGAGTTTCCCTTCTACTTTCAAGGGTATGCGTTTATTGTCGGTAGAGATCCATGCCGAGATTTTGTCGCTGGTCTTTTTCCCGGTTCTGTCATAGAATCGGAAGCGAAGTTTGTAGGTGCTGTATTCCTTTTTGTTTTGTTTGAGGATTTCCTGTCCCAAATATTCTATTTCGAGGTATTCGAGGTTTTTACCGGAGAAAATTTTGGTGTTATAGATTTGATACATTTCCATTGCTCGGAAGTCGAAGGTGCGAATCACGTAAAAGATACTCAGCATGTCGTAGACTATACCGGGTTCGGTGAGTGTATAGTCCTCTATGGCGTTACGCTTGGGACGATATAGGCGGATATTTCCCGTGGTCGAGTTTCCATCGTAGGTATAATTTACTTCGTCTTTCCGGTAAGTCCCGTTTTCGTCAGCGAGTTTGGCGTAATAAATGGGTAGCAGTTCTTTGTTTCGCTGCATATCGGATACCAGTGTGTCGCGTACCTTGAATATGTTGTCGGCAAAGGGGAGTGTACGAGCTTTTAAAACAGATGTATATTTGTCGGGGTATTCGGTGAGTTGGAGCGTAGCTGTCGCTGCCCGCTTCCAGAGAAATCCCAGTTGGTATATGACATCGTAGGATAGCCATTCGGGTTGCATACCCGGAGTCGTTTGCGCATAAATTCCGTTGGCCATACTCCAAAAAAGAATCCCGAAAGCAATACGGCGTAACGACCCGGTGTTTTTCATATAACGATGGCGTAGCATGCGGTTTGTTATTAAGATTGTCAGTAATTCCGTTTTTTCTCTTTGGGCTTGTTTTTCTTTATTTTTTCGGGCTTTTGTTTATCGACCGGTGTCGCATAGATGTCCCAATCCTGTTCTATATCCCAATTGGCTTTCAGTTCGAGTTCCTGTGGGTAATACGAAACTTCTTCGGGCTGTCGTTTCTCGGAGTAGTTTCCGGTGTCGTATTTCCCGTTTCCGTTACGGTCGATGAATAAGCGGGCGTAGTAAGTACCCGGATTCATATACATAAACTCGGCTCCTCCGTTGATGACCGGGGCCGTTCTTACGGGTTTGTCTCCTGAATCGAGAATTTCGACAAAAGCGGAATCGGATACGCCCGAAATAGAGAGATACAGATTGGCGTAATCTTCGAGGGCTTTGACTTTGAATTCTTGTTTATAGGTGTTCGTGAATAGTCCGTAAATATTGGTGAATGCCGTGGAGTCCATAACGATGCGATAGGATTCTCCCGGAGTCCATTTGTAGGTGAGTGTGTAGTCCCGGATAGCAATGGAGTCTTGGAGGAATGTGTACAGGGAGTCGGCAACAGGTATCCACAAGGTGTCTCTTTTTTGTTCCAGATGTATTTTCCCTGCATCGTATGTTTGCAATGGTTCGGCAAAGGAAAAACGAAGCGGTTTATAAACATCGAGAGATGAGCTTATCTTGGCATTCATTTGCATGAATTGGATTTCGGGAGCTTCGATGGAGTCGTTGTCCTTGTCTTTCTTTTTTTCTTTTTTCTTGGGCGCTTTGACTTTTTTCATGATGAATTTGAGCGTATCGTTGTAGAGAGACAATTGTCTTAACGTGTCGGTACGGAGATATTCGGCCGTGAATAAAAGTGTATCCATGTTGTAAATGAGCGAGTCTTTTATCCAGTATTGCAGCGTGTCGTTATGGAACGAGCGTTCGAGAATGGCCCAGTCTTCTTGCTCGAAATTCAGCGGTTTCAACTTGGGCAACGAATCAGCGGGGGCTTTGAAATAAAGGTCGATTTTACGACGGTCTTTTCTTTCGCTTTTGTCGAGATATTGAGATTGGAATCCTTCGTTGAATGCCGTGAGCAGAATATCGTTCGGATAGAAATGGGTGTGGTTGTATTCGATAATGGTGTCGATGGTGACGCTGTCTTTCCAAATGGTGTCGACGTGTAATTTAACATCGGCCGAAGGAATAACGATAGAATCGAGAAAAGCGATATCTTCCGACGGGTTGTCGAAGCGGTAGTCCCGGTTCATGTCTTTCAGCGCGAATAGACGGTATTTGCCGGGTGTTACATTTCGTATCGTGAAATGACCTAATTCGTCGGAACTGGCAATTCTTTCTAATGGGAGTTTCTGGAAAGCCGAGTCTTCGAGGTCGCTGTGTAATCCTACCAACATGCCGGTTATGGGCTCCAAATCCCGGGCATTGAGTAGTATTCCCGAAACTTGCAGAGAGTCTATCTTGGGGCCGGTCGAAAAGGAGTAGGCGAATCCATAGAGCGGATTGCGCTCGTTGTTGTCGATGATGGCATCGGAAAAGTCGATAGTATAGGTCGTGTTGGGTAGTAACGAGTCTTTAAGAATCACGGTTATTTTACGTCCCGAAGTACGAATTTCGGGCATATCTTTTTGGGGGGGGGAGACGATTACTTTTTCGGACGGTTTGTCTACTTGAATGATTTCGTCGAATTCGATTTCGATTTTCTGTTTCGAAACGTTCAATGCGTTAGGAACCGGCATGCTCTTGATGAATACAGGCGGTGTTTCATCGCGGGGACCACCGCCGGGTCTCGACATGTTGGCGCAGGAATATATGGAAATCGCCAGAATGAACGAGGCGACCAGCCGATAGATTGTTATCGTGGAAAGGGGGTGTTTCGGATTCATCGTCGAATATTTTATGTAAAGATAGTACAAATAAGAACAGAAACAAGTTATGTTCTGTTTTGCCGAATCGATCTATTTGCGACAAAGATAGTGCAAACCGAGACCAAAAGCAAGTTTACTTATTTTTACCGATGTGCAGCCTAATTTCAATTTTTTTCGTCACAGGGGGTAAATCGAGTTCCTAAGAAAAGGGAGCTAAAAAAGATAGGATATAGGATTTTTTGTAGAGCTAACCCCTCCGTCCTACGGACCCCTCCCCTATATTTTGCGTTGCAAAACACCCCGTAATGTTACGGGACACGGCAAGGGAGGAGGGTGGTACTTTTTATTTTATAGTTTGGCATTTTTGTGCAGCAAGTAGGAGGTATCTAACTTTCTCCCTTTTTGCTTGCTCTCTCCCACAAACCGACGGGCGAGGAGAGGGTATAATCTTTTTATTTCAATAGTTTCAATAGCGTATGTTTGTATATGAACAGCCGGACTTTATCTGCCATTACCGATACGATGAATACTCCCGCCATAAACAGCAAGGCATACGGGAATGATGGGGTGTAATGCGCTTCGATATAGTCGCATGCTGCGCAGTATAGGGGTTTAATGGAGAGGTCGTTATGGATTAAATATACGGCGAACGAGGAAACTGCGATATAGTTGATCCATTTTATGCTACCGATATTTAGTTTTTTGAAGAACAAGAACAGGGCTATGGATTCGAGAACGATAAGGGGGTTGAGGTAGCTATAAGGGGTAATCGTGAATCCTGCTTTCAAGATGAGGGCGGCGATGGCTACCATAATGAATCCGGTAATGAGGTAAACACCTAAATAGACGTATTTCGAGAGATCGAATATGCCGTCTTGTTTCCGGCGGAGATAGGCTCCTATCAAATATAGCCCCACGAGGCTGATGATGCTCATGCCTTTGTTGAAGTCATAGGCTTTTCCCAAGTAGCCGAACAAGGTGCTGAACAGATAAAAAGCAAGAATGAATATACCCAACTCCCGATGTGTCGATTTTTCGATGAAGCGGTTTATCATCGGGGCCAGTATGTACAGTCCGATGTACGCTTCGATAAACCAGCGGGAGAATGTATTGTGATATAATGTCTTGAATAGGTCGGTCATGTTGAAGGAATCGGTTGCGGCGGATACGATAACAGGGCATACGATCGCCCAGAACAATATTTGAAAAAGGAGGTTGGAGAAAGATTTTAATTTCCAACGGATACCGAAGTACCCGGAGATGAGAATAAAACAATTGACACAGACGAAGCTGATACTACGCAATTCGAGATCGAACAGTGTGCCGAGCGTATCGTGGGCCAATGTGTCGTGTGTCGGCAGTGTTCGGGAGGGGATATAATGAATCATCAGAACCAAGAACATCGAAAGTATTCTCAGAAGTTCGATATTTGAACTACGCTCTTGTGGCTTTCCTCCTATTTTGTTCATATAATTGGGCATAACTTATAGGGTTAATAATTGATTTGCCGTTACATCGAAATATAGGAAATGCGGCACTTCGATCGGGGCATGAACCTCGGGTTATAACCGAAGTACAAAAATAATATTAAATCTTGAAAAAGATATAACCGTTTTCTTTTTCATGTTTCTTTGGGGGATTGTGCTTTATCGGTGTAAAAAACGCTAATAATAAATAAATCGAATAATTTTGGGCTTCTGTGAAAAAATAATATATCTTTGCACCTTGATAAAAATACGAAATTCATTAAACAAAAAATAAAGTAATAGTCACATGCAAAACAAAGGATTTATTAGAGTCGTTGCGGTTTTGCTTACACTTATCTGTTTGTTCTATCTTTCGTTTTCGGTTGTAACCGCTATTTACAATAATAAGGCGAAAGAGTATGCTGCGGGCGATGAGGCTAAGTATAAACATTATATCGACTCTATCTCTACGGAAAAGGTGTATTGGTGGTATTACACGTATCAGCAATGCCGTGAAATGGAAATAGGTTTGGGTCTTGACCTGAAAGGAGGTATGAACGTAACGCTGCAAATTTCTGTGGCAGACGTGCTCAAATCTTTGTCGAATAATAACCCGGATCCTAACTTCAACGCAGCTATCGCTGCCGCTCAGGCTGCTCAGGCCGGGAACAACGACTTTATCGTTTCGTTCTACAACGAATACAAAAAGATAGATCCGAATGTGAGACTTTCGGCTATTTTCAGCACTTTCCAGTTAAAAGATAAAATAACCCCCAGATCGACTAACGACGAGGTAATCTCAATTCTTCGCGAAGAATTGAATAGCGCGGTGGATAACTCGTACAACGTATTGCGTACTCGTATCGACCGTTTCGGTGTGGTCGCTCCCAATATTCAAAAGTTGGAAAAGGACGGTCTTATTCTTATCGAGCTGCCGGGTATCAAAGAACCCGAGCGTGTGAGGAAATTGTTGCAGGGTAGTGCTAACCTCGAATTTTGGGAGACGTATAAACTGGAACAACTTGCTCCGAAACTCGATGCCGTAAATAACGCTATCGCTGCGGCCAATGCTGCGCAAGAGCCGGCAGAGGAAGAAGCTCCGGTCGTTGCCGAGGCTACGCCCGATACCGCAGCCGTTGCAGCTGACAGCACGGCTTCGTCGTTGAAGAAAAAATTACAGCAGGAGGCATCGGAAGCCGAAACTATGGAGCGTATCCGTAAACAGAATCCGTTGCTTTCGTTGATGAATTATACACAAAGTTACGGAGGATCTCCGGTTATCGGTATTGTCAATAAGAACGATACGGCAGCGGTGAATGCCATGTTGGCAAGCAAAATCGCCCGCGATATTCTTCCGAGCGACCTCATTCTCCGCTGGACGGTAAAAGCCATCGATGAAAAGCAAACCATGTATCAGCTTATCGCATTGAAAGCCGGTAAAGGCGGCAAGGCTCCGTTAGGTGGCGATGTAATAACCGATGCTCGTGACGACTTCGATAAGATACAGGGTTCTGTGGTGAGCATGACCATGAATGCCGAGGGAGCCAAAGTATGGGAAAAACTTACTCGTGACAATATCGGCAATGCGATTGCTATCGTGTTGGATAATCAGGTATATTCTTTCCCCAATGTCAACTCGGCTATTTCGGGCGGTAGTTCGCAGATTACCGGAGGTTTCTCTCCCGAAGAGGCTAAGGACTTGGCTAACGTGTTGAAGTCGGGTAAGATGGCTGCTGCCGTGACTATTGTTCAAGAGGATATTATCGGTCCTTCGTTGGGACAGGAAGCTATCCAAAGCGGTGTGATTTCGTTTGTCGCCGCTATCATCTTGCTGATGATCTATATGATCATGATGTATGGGGCTACTCCGGGTCTTATCGCCAGTTTCGGTGTTATATGTAACTTGTTTTTCACGATGGGTATTTTGGCCTCGTTACAAGCGGTGCTCACGCTTTCGGGTGTTGCCGGTATCGTTTTGTCGATGGGTATGGCTGTCGATGCCAACGTGCTGATATTCGAGCGTACCAAAGAGGAGCTTCGTTTGGGCAAGAGTTTGAAATCTTCTATCGCCGATGGTTACAAGCATGCTTTCTCTGCGATTTTCGACTCGAACTTGACTACGATTATTACCGGTTTCATTCTATTGGTATACGGGACAGGTCCTATCAAGGGTTTTGCTACGACATTGATCGTTAGTATTCTTACTTCGTTCTTTACGGCTATTTTCATTACCCGCCTTATCTTCGAGGCCGGTTTGAATAGAGGTAAATTCAATAATCTTACATTTACGACCCGCATATCCAAGAATTTGCTTACGAATACGAGAATTAATTTCCTCGGTATGCGCAAGGTCGGATTTACGGTTGCTATTGCTATCATTGTAGTTATGGTAGGTTCTTTGGCAATCAGAGGTTTGAATCAGGGTATTGATTTTTCGGGTGGTCGTAATTATGTAGTTCGTTTTGATAAACCGGTGAAACCGGTTGAAATCAGTGAGATGCTGAAACCAGCTTTCGAGGGTAGTTCTCTTTCGGTGATAACTATCACGAGCGACGATCAGGTGCGTATTTCGACCAACTATCGTATTGCTGATCAAGATGAAAATATAGATAAAGAGATCGAGACGAAACTTTATGAGGGAATGAAGAGTGTTTTAGGGGATGCTTCTTATGAAGAGTTTACCGAAAATATGATTCAAAGTCGTCAGAAAGTAGGACCGAGCATTGCCGATGATATTAAGGTGGGGGCATTCTGGGCTGTCATTCTTTCGTTGATAGCGATGGCTCTTTACATCTTGTTGCGATTCCGTGATATTTCGTTTAGTGTGGGTACGTTGGCTTCTGTGGCCTTTACTGCGTTCTCTATCATCGGGCTGTATTCTTTGCTGTATGGTATATTACCTTTCTCTATGGAGATGGATCAGTCGTTTATTGCAGCTATATTGACGGTAATCGGTTACTCGGTAAATGATACGGTGGTAGTATTCGACCGTATTCGTGAAGTGAAGGGTTTATATCCGAAACGAGACCGTGCACTCGTTATTAACGATGCTTTGAATAGTACGTTGACTCGTACTCTTAATACTTCATTAAGTACGGCTATCGTATTGTTGTGTATCTTTATTTTGGGTGGCGATGTTATTCGCAGCTTTACATTCGCTATGTTGTTCGGTGTGATTGTCGGTACGGCTTCGACCTTGTTCGTGGCTACTCCGATTGCTTACGAAATCCAACGACGTAGTATCGCTAAAAAGGCTGCCAAAGAAGCCGCTGCAAAATAAAGGTAAGCGTATAAATACAAAAAAAAGGAATCCGGATTCGGATTCCTTTTTTTGTACCCTCGCCGAGAATCGAACTCGGATTTAAAGTTTAGGAAACTTCCGTTCTATCCATTGAACTACAAGGGCATTTCGGTCGACAAAAGTAGTATAAAATTTTGTAATAGTCAACCTTTGCAGCATATTAGTCGAATATGGCTCGTAATATTTCGGGAGACCGGAGCTCCGAAATGTCGGGTTGGTGTAGCCGGTAGTATGTTAAAATTCGGTCGAGTATGGCGTTTCTCTCTCCCCGATTGAATTTGAAGTAGCGAAGATTATTGAAATCCATACGGGTGAGACGGGCGAAAATTTCGGCTTCGCGGGCATCGAGTGTGTAGGTGTGAATGGGGCGCGAGGGGGAAAAAATGCCGTTCAACATGTCGAAAAAATATCCGGGTCGATAGGTTTCCATATTGGGGCTGAACCCGAGAAAACTGCATAATTGCAGCAGGAAACAGAGATGAAAATTGGCTTTACCTTCTTCCATTATATTGAGGACTTGAATGGAACGGGCGATGAAGGCGAAAAGCGGGAGATTGGGTTCGGGTTCTTTTATGGTTTGACAGAGTACTTCGGATAAAAAGAGCGCTTCTGCATTTTTTACCGGATCGGAATAGATGTTTTGAAGAGGTAAAACCGTGCGCGCTTCGATGATTTTTTGCAATTCCCGGCTGTTCCGGTAGTCTATATCAAGTTCCAAAATAGAGAACGGCATGAAGAGGGACCGAAACATGCGAGCTTTTTTCCCACCCCCTTGTGGAATAAGATAGGAAGATCGGCCATATTGTTCGGTGTACAAATGGGCTACCGATATTTTGTCGTTATAGGGAATGATGTGCAGTACTATTCCTAATGTTTTTTCGAGCATTCTCCCGGTAAATTTTTCTACAAAAATAGTTGTTTTATCCAAAGGCCGGTACTGGTTCGGCGCATTGATTTTATTTATTCGGGAGCAGTGGTTGTATCGGGAGTGTGAAAATTGAGCTTCACAGCAAATATTGTACAGATACAATGCATTATATTTGTCCATATAAAAGGCTGATGATATGGAACAGTTAGATGTATTCGATTGCTCGAATGTGCTTATAGCGAGTTATTTTGCCGATGATCGGGAGTGTGCTCATGAAAATCGGGAACATACGCTCATTTATCAGTGTTCCGGTAGATTGGAGATCGAGGAACGTGGAAAGAAAACCGTTTTGTATCCGGGAGATTGTGCCTTTATGCGGCGTGATAACCGAATGTGGTTGCAAAAGAGGGTCGGGAAGGGTGAGCCTTATCGTTCCATTGTGTTGAAATTTTCGAAGGCTTTTTTGAGGGAGTTTTACCAAACACTCGATCGGCAGCAGATTCCAATCGACTCCAAACGAGAGAAAGCGAGCTTACTCCTCTTGCCGAAAAATAGACCGGATATCCGCTCTTTGTTCGAGTCGGTTATTCCGTATTTCGATGCCGGGGAGAAACCCTCGGAAAAGATTTTGAAATTGAAGATGATCGAAGGTGTGTATGTCTTGCTCAATACCGACCGTAATCTGTATGCATCGTTATTCGATTTCGTGGAACCGTGGAAAATCGATATTCTCGATTACTTGAACGAGAATTATATGTGCGATCTCTCGATGAAAGAAATCGCCAGTTATACGGGGCGTAGTTTGGCTACTTTTAAACGGGATTTTGCCAAAGTGAGCGATTTGACACCTCAGAAATGGATTATCAGACGACGTCTTGAAGCGGCGCATGATTTAATTCGGTCGGGGAAAAAGAAAGTCACGGAGGCTTGTTTCGATGTGGGCTTTAAAAATCTGTCGCATTTTTCCAAAGTGTATAAAGAGACCTATGGGGTCGCACCATCGTGGCAGGGTGAGCTTTATGGCAAATAGATTTGAGCTTTATAGCAAAATCGTTGCGAGATCTGTTTCGTACCTTTGTACATCGTGCGGAAATAGACGATGATCGATATAGCCTGATGTCTGTCTGTTTCCGATTTCCCATTTGCCTGATTTCTATATGATGGGTTGGAGAACTGGTATTTTGTAGTGTTCAATTAAAATCATAGGGTATGAAAACAAAAGTAGTTTTATGGGTTTTATTGTCAATTTTAATATTTCCGATTATGACAAAATCACAAGAGAAAGTCCGACAGACAGCCGGACATGATGTGCTTGGTGAGTTCGCTCCCGAATTTGCGCATTTGAATGACGATATTCTTTTTGGAGAGGTATGGAGTCGTAACGATTTGCTTTCGCTTCGTGACCGCTCTATCGTGACTGTCGTTGCTCTCATGTCACAGGGGTTGACAGATTCTTCGTTCAAGTATCATCTTGAATCGGCCAAGAAGAACGGGGTGACCAAAACTGAAATCGCTGAAATTCTTACTCATGCTGCGTTCTATGCTGGTTGGCCCAAAGCATGGGCGGCGTTTCGTATGGCCAAAGAGGTGTGGGTAGACTGTGCGGATAGTACTACTGCCTGTTCGCTCGATGCGTATGCTCAATCCATTATTTTTCCTGTCGGCAAACCTAACGATGCGTATGCCAAATATTTCATCGGTCAAAGCTATCTCGCACCTGTCGTGACAGAAGGTATTCCCATTTCGAACGTTACTTTCGAGCCCGGTTGCCGTAATAATTGGCACATACACAAAGCTACCAAAGGCGGAGGTCAAATACTTGTGTGCGTGGGTGGCAGAGGTTATTATCAGGAATGGGGAAAAGAACCGGTGGAGCTTTTCCCCGGCGATGCGGTTTATATCTCGGCCGGTGTGAAGCATTGGCACGGAGCTGCGCCTGACAGTTGGTTCTCGCATCTCGCCATAGAGGCTCCCGGCGAAAACAAGAGCAATGAGTGGCTCGAACCTGTGAGCGAAGAGGAATATTCGGGCGTTGTCCGTCATCAACGCTGAGTCTCGAAATAGCTCGAACAAGTTTGTCTTTTTCTCGGCTTGTAGTTTATTTCAAAATGAATATAGTATGAAACAGATAGTATTGATACTTATGAGTATTCTCAGTTTTAGTTGTTCGTCACAAACTCAACGACAGGCGACAGATACCACCGAACCGGTGAGTAAGAAAATTCTTGTGGCCTATTTTTCTTGTACCGGAACTACCGGGAGGGTGGCAGAATCTATTGCCGGTGCGGTCGATGGCCGGCTTTACCGGATTACTCCTGCCGATGCCTATACTTCGGCCGATCTCGATTGGAATGACAAGTCGAGCCGGAGTTCGGTCGAAATGGCCGACGAGGATTCTCGCCCCGAACTGGGTGGGGAGCCTCTCGATATGAAAGATTACGATATCGTATTTCTCGGCTATCCTATTTGGTGGGACTTGTGTCCGCGTCCGGTCAATACGTTTCTTGAAAAATACGATTTTTCCGGTAAAACCGTTATCCCGTTCGCTACTTCCGGAGGAAGTTCGATAGCCCATAGTGTAAGACAGCTCAGGAAACTTTATCCAAACGTGACTTGGAACGACGGCAAGTTACTCAACGGAGGCGTTGCGGTGGCTACCGAATGGGCTAAGCAGGTTGTTGAAAATGGTAAAAAGGAAAGTCGGTGAAAGCCGTTATCTCGATGAATCGAGCTTTATGACAAAGAGTTTTGAGCCCTGTGGCAAAGTCGCCACGGGGCTTTCTTTTTAACTTTGTAACGGATATAAAACAGATTATTATGAATGCTCATACTATTTTTGAAAGAGATCTGAACGGAGAGATGGTTTCCCCGTCGGATCCGGGATACGATGAATTGATAAATGCCATTTGGGATACTATGAAAATGGCGACCGAATTGAATACCGGTTATCATACACCCGATGAGGTTCGTCGGATATTGAGTGTAATTCTCGGGTGTGAAGTGGACGAATCTATTACTTTGTTGCCTCCGTTTTATGTGGATTATGGGAAACACATAAAAATAGGGAAAGGTTGCTTTATTCAACAGTGTTGTACGTTTTTCGGACGAGGGGGTATTACTCTCGGTGAAAATGTCTTTTTGGGACCGAAAGTAAATATTATTACTATTAATCATGATCCCGAACCGGAAAATCGGGATGCGACTTATGGTCGCCCTGTTGTTCTTGAAGATAGAGTTTGGGTCGGAATCAATGCTACGATTCTCCCCGGAGTGAGAATAGGATACGGGGCTATCGTGGGGGCGAACAGTGTGGTGACCAAAGATGTGCCGCCTATGACAGTTGTCGCAGGTAATCCTGCTCGGATTATAAAAGAGTTGAAAAAATAATCGATGTGAAAAAGATAAATAAAACGGAAATCGGTCGTCGTGGATTTCTTAAAACGGCGATGTTAGCGGGGGCAGCATTGACTATGCCCGCAGGATTGAATAGAGTATTGGCTGCTAAAACGAAAAGGGAGATCGGAGGCTATTGTAATGCAGGGTAACAGCGGCAAGTAGTTTTTTAATATGGGGTAGAGCCTATAATAAAAATTACTAATGTAGATCGTAGTAGTTTTTAGGGGTAGTAGTTCCTGTTCGAGCGGGAAAGTCTGTGCAGATTGTATGCGATAGAAAGGTAAATGAAAGATTTTTAGGTAAAAATTTTGTCAATTCAAAAAACAGCTCTATATTTGCACTCGCATTTGGAAAGGGCGCCTTACTTTATATATCTAAGGCGCATTTTTATCAAGGGCCCATTCGTCTATCGGCTAGGACGCAAGATTTTCATTCTTGAAAGAGGAGTTCGATTCTCCTATGGGCTACGAATGCGACAGATTTTTTCTGTCGCATTTTTTTGTTTAGATATGTGGTATCTTTGTCATGGGGTGTCTTTTTTTGATGGGAATTACCTCGGTACAGTAAAAATCAGCGAGAATTGTCCTTTTATAATACTTCTGACCTTCCAATCAAAGATTATATAATTTTTTCAACCCCCTCGCCCTATGGGCACTCCCCCCCTATCTCATCAGTCTGTTTATTCAATTCTCCCGTTGTATCGCATAACGGTATAGGGGGAGTGTCCGATGGGCGAGAGGGTTAATTTTTAAAATCACCCCAGTGGATTTATTGTTTTCATTCCCTTTCCTGTTATTGATTGATGCCATTTTTCAGGTTCATAGTGTATATGATTTATATCTTTTTGTGAATAAGGTGCTTGCTGTCAGATGGGTTTTTGTTTTTATCCTTATGTTTGAATTTGCTGTTTGGATTCACAATGTCTGGTCGGGGCTATGATTTGAGAGAAACGTCGGTGTGATTATTTCCACCCGGATTATTTCGCTATTCCAACTTTTTTGTGTATTTTTGTTTGTTGGTGGAAAGCCGGCCGTTTGAGCCGGATTTTAAGTGTTTCCTGTTGATTTTCTGTTAATAAGAATAGCGCAGGGATAGCTCATAAAAACAAAAAAGATTCGGATAATATGTCAGAAGAAACAGAAAACAAAAGTTATTCAGCCGATAGTATTCAGGTGCTCGAAGGTTTAGAGGCCGTTCGTAAACGCCCTGCCATGTATATCGGCGATATCGGTGTAAAAGGGTTGCATCACTTGGTGTATGAGGTTGTCGATAACTCTATCGACGAAGCTCTTGCCGGATATGCCACTCATATCGAGGTATATATCAACGAAGATAATTCTATCAGGGTTGTCGATAACGGTCGCGGTATTCCTGTCGATATGCACGAGAAAGAGCATAAATCGGCTCTTGAAGTGGTTTTGACGGTATTGCATGCCGGTGGTAAATTCGATAAAGGGTCTTATAAAGTTTCCGGTGGTTTGCACGGTGTGGGTGTATCGTGCGTAAATGCTCTCTCGACTTATTTACGTGCCGAGATTCGCAGGAACGGAAAGATTTATATGCAAGAGTATTCTTGTGGGAAACCTTTGCACGATGTGGAAGTTATAGGAGAGACCGAAGAAACGGGAACGACGATTATCTTCCGTCCAGACGATTCGATTTTTTCTGTTACGGTTTACGACTATAATATTTTGGCGAATCGTTTGCGCGATTTGGCTTATCTGAATGCGGGGATTACCCTTTCGCTGACGGATAAACGGACGACTAACGATGCCGGCGAGTATCGTAAAGAGGTGTTCTATTCAAAGGAAGGATTAAAGGAGTTCGTTCGTTATATCGACTCGAATAAGGAGCATCTTATCGACGATGTGATTCATATCGCTACCGAGCGTCAGGGAGTGCCTGTGGAGGTCGCTATGACGTACAACACGACGTATAACGAGAATGTCTATTCGTATGTGAACAATATCAATACCATCGAGGGGGGAACTCACTTGACGGGTTTCCGTCGGGGATTGACCCGTACTTTGAAGAAGTATGCCGAGGATTCCAAGATGCTTGAAAAAGTGAAAGTGGAAATCAGCAGCGATGACTTCCGAGAGGGGCTTACAGCCGTTATTTCGGTGAAAGTGATGGAGCCACAATTCGAGGGACAGACCAAAACCAAATTGGGCAACAGCGAGGTTATCGGGGCTGTGGACACGGCTGTGAGCGAGGCTTTGGCAAATTATTTGGAAGAACATCCGGCTCAGGCGAAAGCAATTGTCGAGAAGGTGATTATCGCCGCCACAGCGCGTCATGCAGCTCGCAAGGCTCGTGAGATGGTTCAACGTAAGTCTCCTCTTTCGGGTGGAGGATTGCCCGGTAAATTGGCGGATTGCTCTTCGCGTAACCCTGAGGATTGCGAGATATTCCTTGTCGAAGGGGATTCGGCAGGAGGTTCTGCCAAACAAGGTCGTGACCGTATGTTCCAAGCTATTCTACCGTTGCGCGGTAAGATATTGAATGTGGAAAAAGCGATGGATCACAAGGTTTTCGAAAGTCAGGAAATCAGTAATATGTTCAAGGCTTTGGGTGTGACTATCGGGACGGAAGAAGATTCGAAAGAGGCGAATATCGAGAAATTGCGCTATCATAAAATCATTATTATGACCGATGCCGATGTGGACGGGGCGCACATTGCCACGTTGTTGTTGACATTCTTTTTCCGTCGTATGCGTCCGTTGTTGGAACAGGGATATGTTTATTTGGCGACGCCCCCTTTGTACAAATGTAAGAGTAAGCGGGGTAAAGCCGAGGAATATTGCTGGACCGATCAACAAAAGGATCAGTTCTGTTTGAAATATTGCGAGGGAAACGAACAGTTGATGGAGACTCAACGATACAAAGGTTTGGGCGAGATGAACCCGCACCAGTTGTGGGAGACGACGATGGATCCCGAGAACCGGATTCTCAAACAGGTGACCATCGACAATGCTGCCGAGGCCGATCGCGTATTCTCGATGTTGATGGGCGAAGATGTAGGTCCGCGTCGCGAGTTTATAGAATCTAATGCGACTTATGCCAATATCGACGCTTAATTCGATGCGATATAGGTCAGCCCGATTTCGTATCGGGCTGATTCTGTTTTAAATAGAAGGATTTGAAAATGGTATCGATAGGGGAATGTTTTTCCCTGTCGGTTTATCGATGGATAGGGATTCGTTATGGAACGGAAAGCGTTGAATAGCTTAGGGTATATGGAGCTGGCGGCATTTTTTGTCTTCGGTACATTTTTGTTGGGACTGTATTACGACATTGTGTGGTTGCAATGGGTTACAGCTATTTTGTTTATTTTGCCTATGGCGGGAGTATTGCGCTATCCTTCCCGTTGTAAAGAGAGGCAGGAGCCATTTGTCAAAGCTCGTTTCGCTTGGTCGTTGATAACTATGTTTCTTTATTTGGGTATGGGATTCGGATTGCTTACGATTCTCTGAATTCGTGATTGCGATCTGGTCGGTTGTGTCTTTTTTGTTCTCGTGAATATTTTCGAAACCGCTTTCTGTTGCGGCATGGGAAATTCGATTTTCTTCTTGAATCTTAGAAGCTGTTTTATAAATTTATTGAGAAATAATATTATCATTTCAAGCAGGTATGTTCCGGCCATATTGAGCCCCTGTCTCGCATCTTGAATCCCTTGATTTTTGTCAATAGCCCGCTATTGACTGCATATCTCGGACTCCAATCTGCTTCAACATAGGTCTCAATCTGTCTCGGAATAAATTTAAAACAGCTTCTTAATTTTGTTCTTCTTTTTTCCACAGGAAATCGAGCCAGCCTTTTTTCTTTTCATAAGTTCCTCGTGTGCCGTGTAGCTCTACGAACGTAAGTTCGGGAGAAGCAGGAGCATAGCTGTCGGGGAAGAGTAATATGAAATTTTTATCTGTGTAATAGGCATTGATTTGATGCGGGACGTGTTCGAGCGAAGGCCGGAAAGAAACAGAGCCGTGTCGGGCCATGATGATTACCATGAGGTCGTCGAGTTGCAATTCTGTTGATAGACGCTTTAATTCGTTGCCTCCGTCGGTTTCCTGCATTTCGTATAATACGCTGGTATGATAGCGTTGCAGATAGGCTTGTATTAGAGACAGGGTTTTGGCGTGGCCGTGATAGAAAATCCGCCGGCCTGTATTCTCTCCCATTCGGGCGATGCGTTCTGTCCACCGGTAAAATCCAGCTTCATATTCTGCATTTTCCGGGATAGCGACATGAATGTTGTGCACTCTGTTTATCGGCGTGACGGCATGGAGAATCATGATTTGGCGATCCATTTTGTTCAGTAGATTGAGCAGTACGGGGCCGAAGAACGATTCGTCTTGTGTGGCTCGTATGTGTAGTCCGACGATAATCTCGGAGGCATCGTTTTCTTTCGAAGCATGAAGTATTCCGTTTGATAAGTTAGTCGCCAACCGGTTTTGAGTTTGTAGCGTTACGTCTGCTTTTGCCGCGACTTCTTGTGCTTGCAGTAAAAGTTTTTTCCCTTGTTCGCGGTCTGCTTCACTGCAATTATCATACATTACGTGTAACCCGACCAGCCCGTGTATCTTTTTAGGGTTGCTGACGAGTAAGGCCAAGTAGATGAGGTTTTTAACGTTTTTCTGATTACTGAATGAAATGAGTATTTTTTCGTTGTCCGTACCCGATTGCGTATCGTCGGGCGGCAATTCGCTCAAAGCCATTTTTCGGGCAGCAATGTCGGTCGTTATCGAACTGATGATGCATGTAATGAGAATAAGCACGATTGTACCGTTGAGGACGTCGTCGTTGAGCAGACGGCTACCGTCCGGTAAAACGATGTTGTATCCTACAAGAACGGCTGCGAGAGTTGCCGCTGCCTGAGCATTACTCAGTCCGAACATCAGTTGCCGTTCGATTTTCTTCATGCCGTAGATTTTCTGGGTGGTCCATGCTGCAATCCATTTGGTACTAAGGGCCATGAGGGTCATTACGGCGGCTACTTTCATAGATTCTATATGGCCGAAAAATACTCGTACATCGATTAGCATACCTACGCCGATGAGGAAATAGGGAATGAATAGGGCGTTACCGACAAATTCGAGGTAATTCCTTAAAGGAGAGACCGGGGGAATGAGGCGGTTCAATACCAGTCCCGCAAAGAATGCTCCAAGTATGCCTTCCATTCCGACCAGTTCCATTAAACCGGCAGCGAGGAAAACCATTGCCAGAATGAAGATGAATTGCACGATACCGTCTTCGTATTTCCGTAAAAACCAACGTCCGATGCGAGGGAAGGAGTAGATGATGAAAAGTCCCATCAGAGAGACTTTAAGAATTAATTCCAACCAAGACCAACTGCCTACACTGTCGGTTCTGTACATGCTTCCGACGATGGCGAGAACCAGTAGGGTGAGACTGTCGGTAATGGCAGGGGGCCCTACGGCTATGCTGACGCATCTGTGCCGGGAGACTCCGTATCGGGTAACGATGGGATAGGAAATGAGTGTGTGCGAGGCGTACATACTCGCCAGCAAGATGGAAGAGACAATCCCATATTTCAAGATGAGTATGTTGCTGAAAAAGCCCAAGACGATAGGAATGATAAAAGCGAGTATCCCAAATACGATGGCTTTGCCCCGTATAGCCGGAAAATCTTCCATGTTCATTTCCAAGCCGGCTAAGAACATGATGTAGTAGAGTCCCACCTGTCCGAACAATTCGAAACTGCTGTCGCGGGCCAAGATATCGAATCCATGCTCACCGATGAGAATACCGGCCAGAATCATACCGATGAGATGAGGTATTTTCAGTTTATTCAACAATACGGGGGCAAATAAAATGATACAGAGCACGAGAAAGAATATCCACGTGGGATTGGTTATCGGTAGATGTTCCCTGAGGTCGAGTAGGGCAGTCATGGATTTCACATTATTTGTTTTGCAAAGATAGTACAGGCCGAAAGTAGAAGCAAATCCGGTTGATTGTACCGAGGCGTATCTATTTTCGTTTTATACAAAAATAGTGAATTTATTGTTTTCAGAATTTAAATTTACCGAAGTAACGATAAAAATTTTTTTCAGGAGATAATCCGTCTCCGTTCCATGAGAACAAATTTACCATACACAATGGTGTATGGTAAATCGATGTTTAGAGCTAATTTGGTCGATGAAAGAGTAGCGACCGGTTGCTAAAAGATGTATTGAATGCCTACCAGATAGCCGATGAACAGTTGTTGCAGCCGATTGTCGGTGTACTTTTTCCACAAGTTGTTCTGCGGAAATAGCGTTTGGTTGTCCATCTCGGTGGTTGTCGAATAATTGAGACTCGCTCCGCCGAATATGTTATAGTGCTTTTTTATTTTGAACGAAGGTAGCAAGGAATAACTTGCGTTTAAAAAGGGTTTATCGGAGGTTGCCGTGGAAGTTACTTTAAATTCATTGTTTATCTGAAACCAAGAGTAACAAGGTATGTGTACACCGTATCCAGCTTCCGCAACGGTCTTGTTGTCGCCGGATAATTTGTGGTTATATCCGAAACCGATAATACCGTATGTGTATTTCCCTCCTGAGCGGAACGAGACGATACCGTTACCCAATATGTCATAAGTGAGGGCTATACCCATCTCTCCGCGCTTGACTATATTGACGAACCCAATGGGGCAATCGCTTTCTTCGGCGATATTAAGAAGTCCAGCGAATTGTACTCCTCGGACTTTCCCGGCGATATTAAGGAGCCCTGCGAATTGCAGGCCGGTTATATCTTTCGAGGTATTGAGTAATCCGGCAAATTGTACACCTTTGTAAGTTCCTTTGGTAATATTGGTCATTCCGGCGAAGGCGACACCTTGTCCCTGTTTGCCTATATAATTGGATATGCCGGCAAACTGTAATCCCCGGGCTTCATTGGCTATGACATTACTGATCGAGGCAAATGTAAAATTCCTTTCGTTAGCAGACATACCTGCCAATATACTGAAAGAGGCTCCGTTGGTGTATTGCGATGCATTTATTCCATTGGAGCTTAGTGGTGGTATGAAACTGAAATGGAAAGGGACGTATTTCCCTTGATTCATTTGGGCGGACAGGTGGAAAACGGTTAAGAGAATGATAAAAACAGATTGGATTTTTTTCATTTTCGTAATCTTTGGAATTTTTGTATCGACTTGTGTAACGGTAATTCCCGAAGCGGGCACAAAGTTATAAAAAATTTTAATGGTGTAAACGAGTCGTCATGGGTTCGTTTTAATTTGTTATATTATTAAAATTTTTACAAATCGCTTCAAATACATCGTTGAAAAAATTTGAAACAGCTTTATGAATAAAATTTGTTTCTGTCTTTATTTCCGTTATCTTTGTTATACTAAAATGCGGGCAGGGTACGCTTGGTATTCGTCGGGAGAAGTTCGATGTTTTTACCGTTTACTCCGTTTTCCGTATCATTAAGAACAATGTTAAAACCCCTATATCATGAAACAAGGAAAAAGGAAAGGTTCAAAGAGAATCAAGAAAGAAGATATGTTGGCCTCGGTGGTCGAATTCTTCAACCAAGACAGGAAGCGGGCGTTTAATTACAAACAGGTCGCACATGGGGTTGGAGCTACTACTACACCTCAAAAACAGATGGTATTCCAGTTGCTCGAAGGCATGGCGGAGCAGAATTTTCTGATAGAAGTTTCTCCGGGCAAATACAAGGCGAACAGTCGGGGAACGGAGGTTATAGGTCGGTTCGAACGGCGTGTCAATGGGAAAAATCATGTGATTACCGATGACAATGAATCGATATTCATCGCCGAGCGTAATGCCATGCATGCGATGGACGGCGACCGGGTGAGGGTATTGGTCTATGCCAAGCGCAGAGGGCACGATGCCGAAGGCGAGGTGGTCGAGATTGTCGAAAAGACTCCCCAAATATTTGTCGGAACGTTGGAGGTGCAGAAACATTTTGCATTCCTGCTGACCGATAACAAGGTGTTGGCAAATGATATATTTATTCCGAAAACGGCACTTAAAGGCGGAAAAACCGGAGATAAGGCCGTCGTGCGTATCACCGAATGGCCCGATCGGGCCCGCAATCCGTATGGAGAGGTCGTGGATATATTGGGACCTGCCGGAGAAAACAATACCGAAATACATGCCATATTGGCGGAATTCGGATTACCGTATCGTTACCCCGAAGCAGTGGAAAAAGCGGCTAATAAGATTCTTGACGCGATAACCGACGAGGAGATTGCCGCACGGGAAGATTTCAGGCAGGTAACGACATTTACCATAGACCCGAAGGATGCCAAAGATTTCGACGATGCCCTTTCTATCCGCCGATTATCGAACGGAAATTGGGAGGTTGGCGTGCATATAGCCGACGTGAGTTATTATGTAAAACCCGGCAGTATCATCGACAAGGAGGCCGAAAGCCGGGGAACCTCGGTTTATCTGGTGGATCGTGTCGTGCCGATGTTGCCCGAACGATTGTGCAACGAAATCTGTTCGTTGCGTCCCGACGAGGATAAACTTACGTTCTCTTGTGTTTTCGAGCTGAACGGTAATGCCGAGGTCCAGAAGTCGCATATCGCTCGTACGGTGATTCGGTCTAATCGCCGGTTTGCTTATGAGGAGGCGCAAGAGGTGATAGAGACCGGAGAAGGGGATTATAAAGAGGAAATATTGGCTTTGAACGATTTGGCGCAGAAGCTGCGGAAGCGTCGTTTTGACAACGGTTCTATCAATTTCGACCGTCATGAGGTTAAGTTCGACATAGATGAAAGTGGCAAGCCGATAGGGGTTTATTTCAAGGTATCTAAGGAAGCGAACAAGCTGATCGAAGAGTTTATGCTTCTGGCGAATCGCACGGTAGCAGAATTTATCGGTAAACCCAAAGACGGGAAAAAGCCCAAAGCTTTTGTCTATCGGGTACACGACTTGCCCGATCCCGACAAGATGGCTTCGTTCGCCGCTTTTATCACCCGCTTCGGTTATAAAATCAAGACCGAGGGTAGCAAAGCAGACCTTTCGAAGGGTATTAATAGTTTGTTGGCCAACGTACAAGGAAAGCCGGAAGAAAATTTGGTGGAGACGATAGCTATACGAGCTATGGCGAAGGCGGTCTATACGACTGTAAATATCGGTCACTACGGGTTGTCTTTCGACTATTATACCCACTTTACTTCTCCCATACGTCGTTATCCCGACTTAATGGTGCATCGATTATTGGAGCGTTATATGGCGGGCGGACGTAGCGTGAATGTTCAGTCGCTCGAAGACGAATGTAAACATGCTTCGGATATGGAGCAGCTTGCTGCCAACGCAGAGCGGGCTTCTATCAAGTATAAACAGGTAGAGTTTATGGGCGAACGTTTGGGCGAGGAGTACGACGGCGTTATTTCGGGTATTACCGAATGGGGTTTGTATGTCGAAATCAACGAGAATAAATGCGAGGGACTTGTGCCGATACGTGACCTCGAAGACGACTATTACGAGTTCGACGAGAAGAATTATTGTCTGATGGGGCGTCGCAAGCACCGGATATACCGCTTGGGTGATCCTATCCGTATCAAGGTGGCTCGTGCGAACTTGGAGCGGAAACAGCTCGATTTCGCTTTGGTAGAGTAGTTTGTCCGGTAGAAGAGATCGTATAGGTATGCCCCGGAAAAGCAAACGCTTTTCCGGGGCATATCTATTTCTTAAAAAGGTTGTAAAAAGGGAGTTATTCTTTTTTTTACTCTTTTTTAGCGTTATCTTTGCATAATGCGAAAATGGGCTGTGCCTCGGTATAACCAAGTGCGCTTGTTTCTACTCCCGGCTTGCTTTATCTTTGCATTATACGAAAAATCAGCGGTGAGAGATAGATATTTATGGAAGAGAATACGAATATAAATTCTGAGTTCGAGTACGGCTCCGATGCCATTAAGACGCTCGATTGGAAGGAGCATATCCGTCGCCGCCCCGGTATGTATATCGGGAAGTTGGGGGACGGTTCTCATGCCGATGACGGCATTTATGTATTGTTGAAGGAGGTTCTCGACAATGCTCTCGACGAGCACATGATGGGCTTCGGCAAACAGATTGTCGTGGAGATTTCGAGCGAGGTCGTTTCGGTGAGGGATTATGGTCGGGGTATACCTCTCGACAAAGTGAAAGATGTCTCTTCCAAGATGAATACGGGTGGTAAGTACGATTCGAAGGCATTTAAAAAGTCAGTCGGTCTGAACGGTGTCGGTATCAAGGCGGTCAATGCTTTGTCGTCGAGTTTTTTCATACAGTCTTATCGCGACGGAATGAGTAACTCGGTGAGTTATGCTTGCGGAGAAGTGGTCTCGGAGAGCGGTTTGATGCCTACCGACGAGCCGAACGGTACATTGGTTCAGTTTTCTCCCGATGGAACGATTTTTAAAAATTATGCTTACCGGGAGGAATTGATAGAGCCGTTGCTTAAAAACTATGTGTTCTTAAATACGGGACTGACCATTTTGTTGAACGGACGTAAATTCCATTCCCGTAATGGATTGGTCGATTTGTTGAACGAATACATGACGACCGAACCTTTATATCCTATCATTCATTTGTCGGGAGCGGATATAGAGGTGGTTATCACGCACAGCAACCAGTATGGCGAGGAATATTATTCGTTTGTGAACGGGCAACATACGACGCAGGGAGGAACACACTTGACTGCTTTCAGAGAGGCGGCTACCCGTACGATTAAGGAGTTTTATGCCAAGAATTTCGAATATACCGATATTCGTAACGGTATGGTAGCGGCAATCAGTATCAAGGTGGAAGAACCTGTATTCGAGTCGCAAACCAAGACCAAGCTCGGTTCGAAAGACGTGGGACCCGAGGGACCGACTATCGCAAAGTTCATCGGCGATTTCTTGAAAAAGGAATTGGATAATTATCTGCATAAAAACGGCGAAGTGGCCGATGTGATGCTGAAAAAGATATTGGCATCGGAAAAGGAACGCAAAGCGATAGCGGGGGTTACGAAGTTGGCACGGGAACGTGCGAAGAAAGCGAATTTGAATAACCGCAAGTTGCGTGATTGCCGCATACACTACAACGATACCAAAGGCGATCGGCAGGACGAGAGTTGTATTTTCATTACCGAGGGGGACTCGGCGAGCGGTTCGATTACCAAGATTCGTAATGTGGAGACGCAAGCGGTCTTCTCTTTGCGGGGTAAGCCGTTGAATACTTACGGACTGACCCAAAAGGTCGTTTATGAGAACGAGGAGTTCAACTTGCTGCAAGCTGCCCTTAATATAGAGGACGGTATCGAGGGACTTCGGTACAATAAGGTGATTATCGCAACCGATGCCGATGTGGACGGTATGCATATCCGTTTGCTGATGATTACTTTTCTTTTGCAATTTTTCCCCGACCTTATCAAGAAAGGGCATGTTTATATTTTACAGACTCCGCTGTTTCGCGTGAGGAATAAAAAAGAAACACATTATTGCTATACAGACGAGGAACGGCTCGCCGCTATCAAGAAGTGCGGAGCGAATCCCGAAGTGACACGATTCAAAGGATTGGGTGAGATTTCGCCCGACGAGTTCCGTCAGTTTATCGGACCGGATATGCGTCTCGACCGGGTATCGCTGCGTAAGGAGGATTTGGTGAAAGATTTGCTCGAATTTTATATGGGCAAGAACACCATGGAAAGACAAAACTTTATTATACAAAATCTGGTTATAGAAGATGACACCAATCTCGTCTAAAAGGATAGCTGTGTTCCCGGGAACATTCGACCCTTTTACTCTCGGTCATATGTCGATTGTGAGCAGGGGGCTCGAATTGCTCGATGAAGTGGTCATAGCCATAGGTATCAATGATTCGAAACGCACTTATTTCACCGTGGAACAGCGGTTGGAAATGTTGAGGGATTTGTTTCGGGATAATCCTCGGATTCGAGTCGTTTCGTACGACAGCCTCACCATCGACCTTGCGAAGCAATGGAATGCCCGGTTTATTCTGCGGGGTATCCGGTCGGTGAATGACTTCGAGTATGAGAAGACTATCGCCGACGTGAACCGGAAATTATCGGGGGTAGAGACGATAATTTTGTTTACCGAGCCGGAATTGACTCATATCAGTTCTACCATTGTGCGGGAGCTTTTAAGGTTCGGTCACAGTGTCGATGAATTTGTTCCCAAAGGGTTGAAATTAGTATAATTTTAAGTTGAAGATGAAAAGACTATTTTTTATCATATTCCTACCCGTGATAGCGGTGGGAGCCATGTGGTCGCAAGGCCAAAGCGAAGGAATGCGAAAACTCAGTTTAGCCGATTTCGCCATAACGAATTTGTATGTCGATGAGGTAGACGAGAATAAGTTGGTGGAGGATGCCATTCGGGGTATGCTCGATAAACTCGATCCGCATTCGACCTACACGACAGCCGAGGAGACCCGGGAGATGAACGAGCCTTTACAGGGTAATTTCAGCGGAGTGGGTATCCAGTTCAATATGAATAAAGATACGTTGTATGTGATACAGACTATCGTTGGCGGACCTTCGGAAAAGGTGGGAATATTGGCGGGTGACCGTATCATCGCTGTAAACGATACAACCATAGCCGGAGTGAAGATGAAAAATACCGACATCATGAAACGGCTACGCGGGGAATCGGGTACGGTGGTGCGAGTGACCGTATTGCGCAAAGGGGTGAAGGAGCCTATCGAATTCAGAATCGTACGTGATAAAATACCTATTTACAGTATCGATGCATCTTATATGGCCGATAAAGAAACGGGTTATATACGGGTGAGCCGTTTTGCCGTGACGACAGACAAGGAATTTTCTGATGCCATTAAGGAGTTGAAAAAGAAGGGTATGAAAAATCTTATTGTCGACTTGCAAGGCAACGGCGGTGGATTCTTGACCAGTGCTATCGCTATGGCCGACGAGTTTTTGGCCGACGGGCAGTCGATCGTTTATACCGAGGGTCGTCGTTCTCCGCGGGACGATGCTTTCGCTTCGAAACGGGGGCAGTTCCAAAAGGGGAAATTAGTTTTGCTGGTCGATGAGAGCTCGGCTTCGGCAAGTGAAATCCTTTCGGGAGCGATTCAAGATTGGGACCGGGGTATAATCGTAGGGCGTCGTACCTTCGGAAAAGGTTTAGTTCAACGTCCCATACCATTCCCCGACGGATCGATGATAAGGTTGACTGTCGCCCGATATTATACGCCTTCTGGCAGGAGTATACAGAAGCCTTATGACAAAGGCCACGAGGCATACGAGCGGGAATTGCTAGACCGGTTCAATCATGGAGAGCTTATTTATACCGATAGCATTCATTTCCCGGATTCATTGCAATTCCAAACTTTGAAGAGTAAACGTACGGTATATGGTGGCGGGGGTATTATGCCCGATATTTTTATACCGTTAGACACGACGATTTATACCGATTTCCATCGGGATTTGTTGGCGAAAGGGGTATTGAATCAATATCCGGTCAATTATCTCGACAGTCATCGGAAAGAGTTGATGAATAAGTATAAAAAGGTGGACCAGTTTGTCGAAGAATTTGCGGTTACGGACGATATGCTCGCTGAATTGTTGAAGATGGGAGAAACCGAAAAGGTGAAATATAACGAGGAGCAGTATCGGAAATCCAAAGGGTTGATAGCTTTGCAGATAAAGGCTCTTATTGCCCGGGATATGTTCGACACGGCTGCCTATTTCAGAGTAATGAATCCTCGAAATCCTTCGTTCGTCAAGGCTATGGAAATTATAAATGACGATTTGGAGTATAATCGTTTGTTACAACCTAAGTCATAAAGTAGTTTGTCTATATAGATACCGGGGCTGGATAATTCTAGCCCCGGTTCTTTTTTATCCTTATCTTTTTTTCCCGATCGCCCAAGGAAGATATTTATTCACGAAGGGAATGAGGAGATATATGACGAGCAGGGTGAGTGCGACGTCGATGTATCCGGTGAATACTTCCCGATGCCCGAATATTTTCATGATGGCTCGTTGGAAAGGAGTTTGTATGAGAATATGTATGCAGAGGATAAAGAGGGTAGATGTTCCTAAGGTACGAACAATCGCACATATATGGTTCTTGTTGTCGTTGAAATAGGAAAGGGCGGACATGAAACAAAGAAACAAGACGATGGCTTTTAGGAAAAAATAGGCAGGCAGATTACAGTCGATGGCTTGTAAGCCGATGAAAGTGACGAGGGTTGTCAGTACAATGATGTATTTTGATGGGTAGTCGAGAATCAAGCGAGATAATTTCAGGCCGAACAAGTTGCCGATTATGAAATAGGGCAACCATTGCACTGCGTTATTGAACATGAAAATGGTCGGGTAAGATTTGATTTCCTCGTTCCAGATCATGATTACTGCGGTCAATATGAGATATATGATTGTCCGGTATTTTTCCGGAGTGATCTTGTTCATGCACCAGTATATCAGTTGCATGGCGAACAAGCAAAATATGAACCAAAGCGGAACATTGACAAATAGATAATCGCTTTTGTTTGTTATGTCGAATACATCGAAGATACACCCCCAGTCGAAGTTGTTGAGCGTACGGTAATCCCAAAGGTTAAAAATGATTCGGAACGGGTAGGATAGGAGGTAGAAGAAAGTGAATGGGATAATGAGCGTTTTGACTTTCTTTTTTAGGAAAGCGGGAAATGGTTCTTCTTTGAAAAAGAATCCGGAGAGAAAGAAAAAAAGTGCATTTATGTAGGTTACATTGTACCATTGCGGGTGTACAGTGTGACTCCATACGACACCGATGATGGCGATTCCTTTAATAAGATCGATGTAATCGATTCGTTTTGAAGAGGTTGGTTTTACCCCCCCCCTAATTGTTAAAACTTGTTTATTCATACTATTCTGTTGATTGAGATGATTTCGTGTCATGTTTTTGTCGTTGTCTCCCGATAGCCCACGGGATATATTTCTCGGTGAAAGGTATAAGAAAGTATATGAGGAGCATAGTAAGCGCAAGGCAGATTAATCCGGTGAGTAAGTCCGGTTTTCCGGTGATGGCGCGAGCCATCGATTGTATAGGGGCTAATAGGAGTACATGAATACCCATGATAAAGAGTGATGATTTCCCGAAATATCGGACTGTCGTCCATATCATCGAGCAGCTGTTTTCGAAGCAAGACAGTAGGGAAAGTATTGCTACGAATATGGTCAATGCTTTGATAAAGGCAAGGATAGAGATATCGATCGGCAAGTATTGGAACCCGATGAACAGGGCAAAACATGTCGGGGCGAGGAGATATTTCAGAGAGGACTTGGAAAGAAATCGGGCTATTTGTAGTCCGAAAAGGTTTCCAGCAATAAAATAGGGAAGGCACTCGATGGCGACATTGAACATAAACGGCGAGTGCCAAGACTCGATTGTACCGTAACCAGCGTATAGGGCAGCTAAGATTACCAAGAACCAGCAGCTGCGGTATTTATTACGGGGTATTACTCTGTTCAGACACCAAAAGATAATTTGCATGACGAACAGGCAGACGAGAAACCACAGAGGTATGTTCACTGTGAGGTAGTCGGGTGTATTGGAAATAGAAAAGATTTCCAACAGGCTATCCCATGCGAATCCGTGTAGGGTGCGAAAGTGTCTGAAATAGAAGGCTATTCGGGCGAGATAGGAAAGTATGTAAAAGAAAAGGAACGGAATAAGTATGGTTCGGATTTTCTTTTTTAGAAAGGGAATGAATGGCTCGTCTTTGAAAAAGATTCCCGATAAGATGAAGAAAAGCGCGCTTATGTGAATGAGATCGCACCATTGCGGGTGAAAGGTGTGTTTCCACACGATTCCCAGAATGGCGATTCCTTTGAACAGATCAATACTGTCGATTCGTTTTTGTGTAGGCAATTTTACGCTTCTCGATTTGTCACAGTTTGTATTCAATGTGCGTTGGTATTTATAACGATATGAAGGATTGAACCGAGATATTACCCTTCCCTCGCTTTGTTTGGACGAGTATAAATGCGATTACAGTGCCGATTATGGCTCCGATCAGCTGCGCTTCGACGCCCCAGTCCAGCAGGGCGCATACCATGGCTATTAGGCAACCTGTTGCCAAACAGAATGTCGCTATCATGGAAGTGAGCAGTTCTATGATAACAAGTATGGCCGCAATAATGAGCCACAAGAGCCAACTTGATATGATTATGTCCATCGCAATTTGAAATCGGATCGTTTTTCCGAGGTTATGTGTCTGTTGTTTATGTACAAATATAATGGGAATATCGATAAATTGAAAGGGTATCGATATTTTTTATAAGAAAGGGAGCTGTGCCACGGCACAGCTCCCTTTTCCTGTATAGAGGAAATTATTATTTCAATCCCCGGTTGCGAAGCAGGGCATCGGGATTAGGCTCTGCTCCACGGAATTGGCGATAAAGTTTCATGGGATCCTCGCTCCCGCCTTTTTCGAGAATGTTTTCACGGAATGCTTTGGCTGTCGCCGGGTCGAAGATACCGTGTTCTTTGAATGCGTCGAAAGCATCGGCATCGAGAACTTCGGCCCAGATGTAGCTGTAATATCCTGCACAGTAATCGTTGGTGAAGATGTGCGAGAAGTAGGTGCTACGGTAGCGATAGGTGATTTCGTCGATGAGTCCGACGGATTGCGCTACTTCTTTTTCGAATTGGCGCACATCGTATTCTTTAACTTCGTCTATTTCGTGCCAACGTATGTCGAGGATAGCCGCAGCTAAAAATTCGGTGGTGGCGAATCCTTGATTGAATTTAGAGGCTGCCTCCATTTTGGCGATTAACGAGTCGGGAATGATTTCGCCGGTTTGATAGTGTTTGGCATATAATTTCAATACTTCGGGGTGCGTTGCCCAGTGTTCGTTGATTTGCGACGGTAGCTCTACGAAATCGCGTGCGACACTGGTCCCGCTTACCGAGGGGTAGTGGCAACGGGTGAGCATGCCGTGCAGGGCATGTCCGAATTCGTGGAAAAGAGTTTGCACTTCGTCGATGGTAAGCAAAGAGGGAGTATCGGCGGTAGGTTTGGTGAAGTTGGCCACGTTGTAAACGATGGGGCGTACTTCCTTACCGTCTTGTACATAGGCTTCACGGAAGTTGTACATCCAAGCTCCGGCACGTTTCCCGGCACGGGGGAAGTAATCGGTATAGAATACGGCCAAATGTTTGCCGTCGGCATCTTTCACTTCGAATGCGCGGACGTCGGGGTGATAGACCGGCATATCTTTCAATTCGGTGATAGTGATTCCATATAATTTATTGGCAACCATGAACGCACCTTCACGTACGTTGTCGAGGCTGAAATAGGGTTTCAGTTCGTCTTCGTTCAAATCGTATTTGGCTTTGCGTACTTTTTCGGCATAGTACCACCAATCCCACGGGGCGAGTTTGAACTCGCCGCCTTCGGCGTCAATGATCTTTTGCATGTCGGCTACTTCTTCTTTTGCACGAGGTATCGCATAGGCCCATACCCGATTGATGAGATCGTTGACGTTCGCATCGGTTTTTGCCATGCGATCATCGAGGGCAAAGTCGGCATAGGTATTGAATCCCAGTAGATTGGCCTTCTTTAAACGGAGGTTGACCATTTTCGATACGATTTCTTTATTGTCGAATTCGTTGTCGTTGTCGGCTTTGTTGATATAGGCTTTATAAACTTTTTCGCGCAGATTGCGGTTGTCGGCGTATTGCAGGAATGGGATGCGGCTGGGTGCATCGAGGGTAAATACCCATTTACCGGCTTTGTTGCGAGCAGCCGCTTCGTCGGC
>ENA-ORRA01000357-ORRA01000357.1-human-gut-metagenome-genome-assembly--contig:-NODE-357-length-44894-cov-9.470773_pt1 | contig 44894 bp, 40 predicted proteins | sample MGYA00242169_ERZ509122 | MGnify/ENA primary metagenome ERZ509122 (study PRJEB26280, sample SAMEA2338650) | human gut metagenome | biome: human gut; feature: human-associated habitat; material: faeces...
CCAGCCAGCTCGATACGACACACTACAACCAGGTGGCGGGCAAGACTATGACCGCCTATTTCTACAACAACCAGATATACCGCAACGACGTCAACGGTAATGCCCAGACCATCTATTACATGCAGGACGGCGAGCCGCCCGAGATCACGATGATGGGCGTTATCGAGAGCGGCGACTGTTCATTCTATATCGAGGACAAGCAGGTGGTGCAGATCACCTACCGAACCGAACCGGTCTACAACTTCTATCCGATGGACGATATCCCGCCCACGCAGGATCTCTACCTGAAAGGCTTTAAATGGGAGGGGGCGCGGCGGCCCGTGCAGGCCGATGTGTTCGACCGCAGGATCCGACCTTCGCAGCGGAAGGAACGTACGCGGCTGCGTCATCCAGATTTCCCGATCATGATGCGCATCGAGGAGCATAAGAAACGCCTGATCGAACAACGCCGCTGGGCGGATCGCAACGACCAGGTCGACCCGCTCACCGTCGAGTGGATGCGCGAACTGGGATACGACGTCGGGCAGCCGCGCGAACCGCAACGTCCCGCGCCGCAGGCTGAATGACCGGCACCGCAACTCTCCGCCGGTAATTCGGACGGTCTATGCAACCATACGGAAACCGTAACAAAAGGCGAAAAGCGAAAAACTTTTCGCCTTTTGTGTTATTTTTGCAGCCGGTTATTCGTCAGTTGGTTTTACACATGAAAAAAAGTCTGATTGCACTGGCATTCGGGACGCTTGCCCTGGGGATGTCGGAGTTCGTGATGATGGGCATCCTGCCCGATATTGCCCGCAGCCTCGGGGTTTCCATCCCCGAGGCCGGACACCTTATTTCGGCCTATGCCCTGGGCGTTTGCTTCGGGGCGCCGCTTACGGTGCTGGTAGCCCGGACGCGCCCGCTGAAACAGATACTGCTGGCGCTCACGGCTCTGATCGCCGTCGGGAACCTGTGCGCGTCGCTGGCGCCGAACTACTGGATGCTGATGGCGATGCGTTTCGTGTCCGGCCTGCCGCACGGTGCCTTTTTCGGTGTCGGGTCGATCGTCGCAGAGCGGGTGGCAGATGCCGGGAAGCGCACGGAGGCCGTTTCGATCATGATCGTCGGGATGACCGTCGCCAACCTGTTCGGCGTGCCGCTGGGCACTTATATCAGCAATGTGCTGTCTTGGCGCACGACCTTTGCGATCGTCGCCGTATGGGGCGTGGTGGCGCTGACGCTCGTAAGGATGTGGGTGCCCCGCATGGAGCCGCTGCCCGATACGGGGCTGAAAGGGCAGTTCCGGTTCCTGCGCAGCCTTGCGCCCTGGCTCGTGCTGGCATCGGTGATGCTCGGCAACGGCGGGATCTTCTGCTGGTACAGCTATGTCAGCCCGCTGATGATCCATACCTCGGGTTTTACGGAGGAGAACCTTACGCTGATTATCATGCTGGCCGGTTTCGGCATGTTCGCGGGCAATATCCTCGGCGGGCATCTCTCCGACCGTTTTACGCCCGAGAAGGTCGTGCGTTTTACGCTGGCCGCGGCCACCCTGACGCTGCTCGGGATTTTCTTCGGGGCACATGTCCACTACCTTTCCGTCATGCTGATGACGCTCTGTACGGCTTGTCTGTTCTGTGTCTCGTCGCCCCAGCAGTTGCTGATCCTGGAGAATTCGCGTGGCGGCGAGATGCTCGGCGCAGCCCTCGTGCAGGTGGCTTTCAACCTGGGCAATGCACTGGGTGCCTATTGCGGGGGCCTGCCGATCGCCCACGGGCTGGGCTACGAATATACGGCGTTGCCCGGTGCGGGTTTCACCCTGTTGGGGCTGCTGACGGCCGTGGTTTATATCCGTAAATATCCCCGCCATGCGAAGCGATAACGGTGCGGAGCTGTTTCCGGTGGTCGACGAAGCCGGGAACGTGATGGGGGCGGCGACGCGTGCCCAATGCCACGGCGGCGGAATGTTGCTGCATCCCGTGGTACACCTGCACCTGTTCAATTCGCGGGGCGAGTTATACCTGCAACGGCGTCCCGTGTGGAAGGATATCCAGCCCGGGCGCTGGGATACGGCCGTGGGTGGGCATGTCGACTACGGCGAAACGGTGGACGACGCATTGCGGCGCGAGGTGCGCGAAGAACTCGGCGTGACCGGGTTCGTGCCCGAACGCGTGGCGGTGTACGTGTTCCGCTCGGAGCGCGAGCGCGAATTGATCTATGTCCACCGCACGGTGTACGATGGGGAGGTCGTCCCGAGTGACGAGCTCGACGGCGGGCGTTTCTGGAGCCGGGACGAAATCTTTGAAAATCTCGGCAAAGGCGTCTTCACGCCCAATTTCGAGGGCGAGGTGGAACTGGTACTCGGGGTATAGTTTTTTTTCGTATCTTGTAACCTGGAAACCGACAATGAAGCGACTGTCCTGTATGCCGCAGGGCATTGTCCAGCACTGACCGGTGCGAGGCGCAGGGATTGGTGCCGTTCCCCAAACGCATGTCCTATGGTGATGGCTGGTGCCGGATTTTTGCCTTCCGCAGTCGTTATCCTGTCGCCGGGGTTTCCGCCGCTGATGATTACAAAGGCCGTTAGGTCTGAAATTTGATAGAAATACCGTATGCAGTCTCTCCTTACACGTTGGGCCGACGCCCTGCTCGCATGGCTCGGACTCACTTCTGCATTGAATAACGGCTGGGATCGTTGGGTGGCTTTCGCCCTGGTGGTGCTGTCCGTCGTGCTTCTCGATTTCCTGTGCCGTAAGGTGCTCGTGCGCGGGATTAGGCGCATCGTGATGCGCACCAAAGCCACGTGGGATGACGAACTGTTCAGTTCCGCCGTGTTGAGCCGGCTGTGTAATATCGTCAGCGCCATCGTGCTGGTCATCGTCCTCCCCGTAGTTTTCGATGAACAGTCGGAAGCCAGGACGATCGTCACACGACTGATACAGGTGTACATCGTCGTCACGGTCTTCCGTTTTATCAACGCCCTGCTTTATGCGGCCTTCAATATCGTCTCGGCGCGTCCTGCGTGGCAGAACAAACCGATCAACGGATTGCGCCAGACCGGGCAGGGAATCGCAGCGCTGATCTGCGGTATCCTCATCGTCTCGATCCTGGTCGGCAAGTCGCCCGCCATTCTGCTCACCGGACTGGGCGCTTCGGCGGCCGTCATCATGCTGGTCTTCCGCGACAGCATCCTCGGCTTCGTCTCGGGCATCCAGCTTTCGGCGAACGACATGCTCAAGGTCGGGGACTGGATCACCGTACCCAAATACGGTGCGGACGGTTCGGTGATCGAGGTGTCGCTCACGACCGTCAAAGTGCAGAACTGGGACAATACGATCGTTACGCTGCCGCCCTACCTGCTGGTGAGCGATTCGTTCCAGAACTGGCGCGGGATGCGGGCGTCGGGCGGCCGCCGCGTGAAGCGTTCGGTGAATCTGGACATGACGAGCGTGAAATTCTGTACGCCGGACATGCTGGCCCGGTACCGCAACATAGACATCATCCGCGAATATATCGACCAGACCGAGCAGCGGGTTGAGGAATACAATGCCGTGCATGGCATCCGCCCCGGTGAACGCAAGATCAACGGCCTGCACCAGACCAACCTCGGGGTGTTCCGTGCCTATCTGGAACGATACCTGCGCGATGAGGTGCCTGTCAACAGGGGGATGACCCTGATGGTGCGCCAGCTGCAACCGACGGAGACGGGATTGCCGATGGAACTCTATTTCTTTACGGATACGGTGGTGTGGGTGGATTACGAGCGCATCCAGTCGGATGTCTTCGACCATGTGCTGGCCGTCATCCCCGAGTTCGACCTGCGGGTGTTCCAGAATCCGTCGGGAAGCGATATCGAGGCGCTGCGCTATCAGAGGCCGGAGCCGGACGTGCCGGCCAAACCGGATGTTACAGAAAAATCATCAGCATCACCTGAATGATAATTACCCGCAGGAACATGCAGAGAGGGTAGACCGTGGCGTACGATACCGACGGGTTGTCTCCCTCGATCGTGTCGTTGGCATAGTTCAGTGCCATCGGGTTGGCCATGCTGCCGCACAGCATGCCTGCGACCGACCCGAAGTCGATGCGCAGGATGCGCAGCGCGAAGATACCCAGCAATACTACGGGGACGAACGTCAGCAGGAATCCCAGCAGCAGGTAGGGAGCCATCGTATTGAGCAGGTAAAGAAACGGCGTTATATATTCCATGATCGTTGCAGTTTTAAGGTCTAACGGAAAATCGTCCCTCGAAAGTATCCCGTGCAGCCGCATAGAGCACATGCCGCCGCAGGAGATGCCCGACGGGCAAGGCCGGATGATCGAATCCGCCGAGGCTGCGCATCCCCAGCCGCCGCATCACGAGGTCGATGGGTCCGCCCTGCGCCCCGCAGGAGAAGCAACGGAAGGTGTTGCTCCGCGCGTGGAACGTCAGGCTCGGGCGATGGTCGTCGTGGAAGGGGCAGAGGCTCTTGTGGCGCTCGACGTGGAGCCCCACCCGCTCCGCCACCTGCTCTATGGGCAGGTCGCGGAGCCGCTGGAGGGTCAGTCGGTCGAGCATGGGCGGCGGTTTTTGCGTGAGGCGGGCATGCCCGTCAGATACTCCTCCGTCTTGTTGTAGAGCCCCGTCTGGGCCGAGTAGGCGACGAAGCGGCGATAGACCCACTTGCGTATCTGTGCCTTTGTGCCCTCTTTGTCCTTGCCGATCGATAAGCGGAGCGCCTCGAGCTGGGCCTCGTTGAACGAATCGGGCAGGTCGTCGAGCAGATTCTTCGGCCCGCGTCGTGCTGCCTCGCTTGTGCTGGTGTCCTGCCCGAGCAGGTCGGCGAAGACCTGCATCTTCGACCACAGGTCGTGATAGACGAGCCACTCCACCACGCGCCCGATCGTCGGAGCCCACTCCAGTCCGTTGAGTATCCAGAGCACGCATCCCGCTTTCCATGCCGAGACCAGCGAGCGCTTGGAGATGTCCCACAGCACGTCGTCGTCCGTCAGGTCAGCCAGTTTCGCCATGTCGGCAGCCAATTTGTCGATGAGGCGGTTGAGCTGCTGGATCTCGAAGCGGCCCTTGCAACTGTCGAGGCGGCGGAGGTAGGTGGCGAGCTTCTCGTAAAACTCCTCGGGATAGGTGCCCTGACGAGGGATATGACCGTCGCGACCTTGGCGAGGTTTGTAGGAGAAAACCATACGGCGAAGGTGCCGTTGAAGAGGTCTTTCTTGTAGAACATGCGGGCGGCGTAGGGCGTAGAGGAGATCGTCATGTTGACGCGCAGCACGGGATTGCCCGTGACGCCGTCTGCCGTGGCACGCAGCGCTCCCGAGCGCTGGCAGTCGTAGATGTTGCGCAGGGTCTGCGAGATCTGCTTGTGGCCGCCACACATGCGGTCAGCCATCTCCACCTCGGGCATGTTGATAAACATGGTGCGCGCGCCCAGCTTCTCACATCCCATGGCGTTTTGGACAAAAGCGGCATTCGTCATATCGGCTGGAGGATACCAAAACGAAATGTCGGGACGCACGGGCTTCTCCTTATTCGCAGACTTCGACTTTACCATCTTCTGCCACTCCACGAGCTTCTCCAGCTCGCCATCGTCGTGGACGCGGAAGTCGCCACACATGGCTTCCACCAGTCCGGACAGTTGGCCCTTGCCCGCTCCGCTGTCCGCCACAAGATTGGCCATCATGCCGCACAATTCCTTCAAAGTATGGTCGGGATAGATAAATTGGGCGCCGCTGACGTGCGCAGCGAGCGCAGGGATGATCATCGGCAAAAGCGGTTGGCGCATGTCTTTCGACACCTGCGAGAGCAAAAGCGCCAGACATTCCACTCCGCGACCGAGTTTGGGCATCGGCGGAGCCGTGTTGAGCGTGATATCGTAGTTCATATTGTCTTGTTGAAAATTTATAATCTATTGATTCTAAGCCTTTTAGAGAAAAGCAGGATGAGAGCGTTCCAGTTGTTCCAGTTGTTCCAATTAAAATTCGAGATGGTCCAATTTTTCTTTTCTTATATATAACTACTTAATAATTAATTAGTTATATAGTATATATAGGGGTAACTGGAATTTTCAGACCCTCAAAAAAACTGGAACAACTGGAACAACTGGAACGCTCGCCCTTTTTTACTCCTCCTCGAAGTCCTCCTCTCCAAAGCCTCTGCCCGAAGCGAAGCCCCTCATTTCTCCGAACTTCTCCTCTCCAAGGCCCCCGTCGGAGGCGAAAAGCTCGCTGAGGTCGAAGCCTTCAACCTCCGCCAGGGCCATAGCCGCCTCGTGCTTGCCCACGACCATCAGTAGCTCGCAGGTCGTATTGACGGCATAGTCGCCAAGTTTCCCGGCCCCGATGCCCTTCGTCCGTTTGAAGGTCGGATAGACCGTGCCGTCGGCTCTGCGCTTGACGTTGATCCATTGGCCCATGTAGATGCTTGGGTTGCGGCGCTCGGCTTTTCTCTGCTCCGTGGCATTCTCCACGAAGGTGAAGTGATCCTCGCCGTCGCGCGTAATCATCCCGTCGAGATACTCGCCCAGCTCCATGCGCCCCTGTTTCTGCGTGACGAGTTTCAGGTCCACGTCCAGCTCCGTGTTGGGGTAGAGGCCCGTCCACGCCCTTCCAGCGCCTGCGCTTTCCGTGCCATCCTGGCCCGAGCGTGTGCAGCCTGCGCCAGCCTGGCCCGTCCACGCCCTGCCCGAGCGGTGGCGGCGGGCCCGTGCGAAGGGCGTCTGCCCGTTGAGGAGGTCGTTGATGATCTCATTCATGAGCCGAGGCTCCTGAGTCCGCACCGTCTGTTGCTTGACGCGCAGAACCGTTCTTTTCTTTGTCATAATTTATTAAACTTAAAAAAGCACCTCTCTGGTACGGATGGCAGTCGAAGAGGTTTCCGTGCCACCCTGCTTTAGTACCATCATTCCCCGCCCGTGCTTTCGAACGCAAGAGGGCGGGTAGCCGCGGGAGATCCCGAACGACGAGTGCAAAATTAGAGAGAAAGCGTGGAGGGGCATGGGGTGAATGGTGGGTGCGCACCAACGAAAAAAGCACCCCAGAGAGTGGGATGCTTTGCTTGCTATGCGATAGCTGGAAAATCAAAAAAATGGTAGATGAATGGAAAAATCATCTTTTATTCACCTGGCAAACCGCTATGATGGTGGTGAAAAAACGCCCTGACTTGGCGTAAAGTGTCTTGCGTGTAATGTTTTGTTTTGTAATGAAGTTTTATCTTGTTGGAAAAAGACTTTTCGGTAACTCCGCTCCTCAGGCCGCAGTCCGCCGTCAGAAAACGATAAACCGATCCCCCCGTGGGCGTGTCCTCGGCCAAGACGTTTTCTTCTCGCCAAGTGTGTAGCCAGCAGACCGTGACGTCGTTGAAGAAGTCGTCGCGCTTGCACGTCAAGCTGCGGCCGCAAAGATGGTGGGAGCGCAAGAAATCGAGAAACCGGGCGCGCTCGCGAAGAAGCGTCGAATGGTCCTTGAAGAGGGGACGTTGGCGTCCGCCACGCCCCTTGCCGTGGGTAGTGGATACTGTCTCCTCCGCCTCGCCGCCAATATGGGCGGTCTGCTTGCGTAAGTCGTTGGCTATCTGGTTGTTCTGGGTCTGAATCTCTCCACCAACATTTGTGATATTACATCCCTGGATTTGATAAATAATTTTCGTCGACTTCTCTGCTTGCTCCATGCCGAAAAAAGAATTTTGTAATAATTGATAAATAATAATCTTGGAAATAATGGTGACAAATTCGTCCATTGTCAGCCGTCCGAAATCCGCTTGGCGTGGCGGCTCTCGACAGGAACGCAGGGTACTGTCCACGCTCCACACCTCGAGGTCGGTCCGATAGCCAAAGCTGCTTTTGTCGAGCGGCAAAGTCTGCGAGGAGTAGACTTCTGCGCTACATGGCGGACGATTGCCTTGCCTCGACAGTTGATGGCGCATGAGGCCAAGACCGTCAGCCATCGCGTCCAAAATCTTGCCCAGCGACGAAGGCTGCTTTCGACGAACCGTTCCAGACTTCGGCTCGTCCTTCTTTCTAAAAAACTTACAAATTTTCCAGTCCATAGTACTTTTGTTTATGGTCCTACAATCTCTCCTACCGTCGATTTTGAATCGGGGGGAAATTGCGTTCAAAGTTATGAATAATATTTTTGAATTTTCGCACAAGTTGTGTTAAAAGATACAAAATATCTTTCTTTGGTCTTTTTACAAAGGGTTGAACTGGCGTGATTGTAGGCGATTTTTCCAAAAGCCCTTACAGGTTTTCTTTTTCGTGGAGATTGTTACAAGAAGGTTACAGGCGTCGTTGTGCTAGCTTTTGCAACTTCTTGTCTATTGTCTTGATAGTGGATCTGTGGTTTTGTAGTCTTTTTGTAATACCGTTGGGATGTGGGAGTGGCTTCTATCGCGCGACGCTTCGTGCTCCGAAGGTTCTGGTGCTGTTTTCTTATTCTTTATGGTTGCTTTTATTTATGAAAAACGCTCTGCTTTCTACAAGTGAAAACCATTTTTCTTGTTTCCCTCAAAAAAAAGAGGCCGCTTGTTGTGTTTTGTGGAAACAAATGCTTATCTTTGTACCTTGAAATAGAAAACATGGGGAATCGTCAAATAAAAGTGGTGATGATGGATGAAGCTTTGGCTTTCTTCCGTTTGCTACCACAAAAAGTCCAGGAGAAGATTTCTTATAATTTTCTCAAGATTGAGCAGGGAGTAATAGACAAGGAGCTCTTCAAAAAGTTGATTGGTACCAATATTTGGGAGTTTCGTACTTTGTTCAATGGCAACTGTTATAGGTTGTTCTCCTTTTGGGATACGGAACTCGAAACGTTGGTCATTGCCACGCATGGTATCGTGAAGAAATCCCAGAAAACTCCAGCGAAGGAGATAGCAAAAGCAGAGGAAATAAGAAAATGGTATTTTGAACAAAAACATAAAAAGTAGCAAGAGTATGGCACAAGTCAATTTGACCCCCCTGACGGCAGTTGTCGATGAGGTGTGGGGCGAGAAGGGTACTCCTCGTCGCGACGCTATGGAAAAGCAGTTGAAGGACGAGGTCAATTCGTATCGTTTGGGTGCGGCCATGCGCGAGGCTCGCTTGGCTCAAAACCTCACTCAGGACGAACTGGGTAGGCGTATTGGCGTGCAGCGTTCTCAGATTTGTCGTTTGGAGAGCGGACGAAGTCCTATGACGCTTCCTGTCATCTGCCGTGTCTTTCGCGCCTTAGGCATTGCCACGGCCACGCTCGATTTGGGCATGGCGGGCAAGATTACTTTGTGGTAGGTCGGAGAAGCTTTGCTCGGTATGATGGAGGCGCTATGAGGCAGATGGTCGCTGGCATGGTCACATGCCTCGCCGTCCCGCCGCCCTACGCCATCTGCCCCATCACCTCGCTTTGGAAGTAGGCGTAGTTGCCAGGGCTTTGCCATGGGGGCTTGACCGCGGGGTGGACGGTCTCCTCCACATACATTTCCAGCAGCTCGTCGTAGTCGAGGCAGATGACCTGGTCGCGGAAGTCCTCGTAGCCGTTCTTGTGGCAAAAGACGTTTCGGACCTCCCATCGCGTGAAGCGGCGCGCCATCGAGGCCAGTTGTCGGGGGCTGAGGGCGTAGCCGCTCTCCCGGGCGTAGGTCTCGAGAAAGGCGAGGTTGATGGCGTAGTTGCTCATCCTCCGCCTGCGTGGCGCGGGGGTCCTGCCGAGGCGCCAGTCTCGCAGGGTCGTGTGGCCGTGTGGGGCGCTATGGATTCGTCTCTTGTGCATGGTTGGTCACGATGTTCCATCCCCATTTGTTCAACAGGGCTAGGATGTTGGGGAAGTTGTTTACGTCCCATTGAGTGCAGACGGCGAAGGTCGTGCCGTCGGCGCTGGTCAGGGTGAGGCCGTCGTCCAGCACGTAGCGCGTGTAGAGGTCCTTCTTGTCTTGTTTTGATGAGTCTATACTTTGCAGGGTGCGCAGCACGCCATAAGATGTTCCTTGTAGGTTACGGGAAAAGATTTGGGTAAGCTGCTCGTAGGTCAGACTTGGGTTCTCCTCCATATACTTTGCCACGACCTCTCGGACAAATTTTCTCTTGAAGAAGAATTGTTTGCCTCCGTCAAGGGAGTATTTCGTCGTGTCTCTTTTGTGTTTCGCTTGATGGGTAGCGAGACGACCACCCTTTGCCGACTGAGCCAAAGGCGTGGCGTGGCCCTTGTCGCCCGTGCTGTCCGTCTGCGTGGCGAAGTGCAGGCGGTTGAGGGCTTCCTCTACGATGGCGGGGTCGCATCGCTTCTGTAGCACGAAGTAGTCGGTCAGCACTCGACGGATAGTGCCGTCTTGGTCGGCTTCCAAAGACTGCTGGAGGTCTGCCATCGCTTGGCGGGTCTTGATGGTATGTGCCTGCGCGTGGCAGAGGCTCTCTATCCTTTGTCTGCTAAAAGTATCGTGATGGAACAGATCGACAAACTCCTCCCCCGAAGCTGCGTCGAGGGCGAGGTCCGTGCGCCATACCTCGGTAGGTAGGTCTTCGTTGGTGTCGTAGTATAGCTTGATGTCGTCGCCAATGTACAGTCCGAACGAGGTCTTGCGCAACCGCATGTATGAGAGCAGTTGCTGCTCCTGTCGGGGCGTGATGGCGTTTCGTGGGCGTTTTAGCTCTATGACGAAGGCGGGCTGGTCCGATAGTTTGATCGTGATGTCGGGTTCTATTTGATTGTGCGATCCGACGTTGATCCTTTCCTTGGGGCATATCTCGCCCCTTACCTTGCTCCAGCCCAGCTGGCGCAGGTTGGACTCCACGAGTTCTTGATAGACGTCTTCCGTGGTATCTTTTTCTCGAGCTTCTATTAGTTCGTAGCAGAATTCCTGCCAAATCATTCTCTTTTCTCTCATCGGTACTCCGTGTTATTTCCTACCAAAGTACTACATTTTTCCCAATCCTCTGCCTTTTCCCGAAGAAATGTTTTGGAAAGCCAAAGATTATTCTTAACTTTGCACCATCAGTCCTCGCCAAGCCTCTTCACAATGCTCAAATCGTGCGAGGCGTTTTTTGTTTATGCACCCTTGCGCACGGACGGTCCTGCGGCCTTTGCCGAACGGTAGGGGTCCCCGGGATATAGTAACTGTTATTTTTGAACAGTTACTTATTATAGCTCCTTTACTTACAACAGAACTCACGGGTATAGAGCATGATGTCTTTATTTAAACAACTCGCAATCCAATCATCTGTTGCAACAATCTTCCGATAGAAGATTTCCAAACGAAACTCACCTGCTTCCTTAAGACCGATGATATACTCCCCTATCAGCGACGTAGAAACAGTTTGGTTATGAATTACAAGTGTTTTCTTGATTTTGGATCTGTCAAGTGACAGAACAATGGTGTCGTCCTTGATTTTTACAACGTTTACGCCACTACTCCATTCTTCAATGATTTTAGGATCATGCCATTGGCTTTGCCAATTATCGCACTTTATTACGACATATCCATCTTCAAATGTTTTGGGGTAAAGAGCAAAGGCTTCGCCGATGCTTCCTTCACCACACCAACCTGCGAATGTCACAGGATTCATCAAGTTGGGAGTACTTGGCGTAGGTATAGATATAGGATTCAGTTCGACTTTTTATAATAGGATAGGAAGATTTTAGCCAGTTCTGTCTCATGTATATTGAAAGCACTTAGCCTCGTCAGCATCTCGTACGCGCGATCTTCTGAAAACATCAATTCTATTTTATCCATTTTGGATTTCTTCTCCATACATTCTAGTAAGAGAAGCAGGAAGTCTTTTGGCTCGGCATTGACGATTTTGATAGCATCCCTACGGAATTCCGACAACACATCGTAGTATAAGTCGGCTACATTCTGAGGAAGGTTGGACATCTGCAAGGATTTTCGTTTTATATCTGTTTCACTTTCACTAAGAATAGCGTCTCGGAACTCTTTGCTTGCCTCAAAGAAGGCAAGAAGAGCATAGGTAATCGCCTTGATATTTCGTTCCTTGTACTTGCCTTTTGTATCAATTTCTACAAGCAGCTCCGACATGGAGTTGATAGAAGGCTGCCAGCCCAAAGTGCTCGGTATGATGGGTTCATAATGTATGGAGAGCGGTGTTATAGACTTACCATTCTCTAATGCGCCAGACTTGATTTTGTTCCAAATAGCAAGAATAAATTTTTTAGTGTCCATATCTCATTTTATAAATAATTGAAATTTACATTGTTAAACGCTGACAAGGGTGTCTTCTCATCGTCCAATGCCTTCGCAAACAATCCCCACAAACCGATTGCTTTTGGGCAGGCCAATGACCTTGAAGGCATCCTCGGAAAATCAGACAAAGCCTGTCAGCTGAGAAAGAAGGTCTCGACCAGCGATCGCAGTTGCTCGTCGGTCAAGCGGTCCACGCCCACCTTGTCGATCAAAGCATACTCCTCTTTCTTGCTGGTGATCACGTATTTTCGTTCTCTTCCGTCCACTTTGCACAGCAGGTGGTAGTTGCCTTTGTAGGTCTTCTCCACGCGTATGTTTTCAAAAAGCGTCCCGCCCGTTTTGATCGTTGTCGTCTTGCGTCGCTCGGCCAGTCCCCACTCGGTCAGATGATGGTTGAGGGTGGTCTCGACGGCGCCAGTCCAGCGCGGGCTCACCTCGCATTCCTCGGCAAAGTCCCTGAACCGTCGGATGGCGGCAGCCACCTCGCCTATGATGCCCTCCGCTCTTTTGATCCCGTTCTCCTTGCCCAGGGCCAGCGCGTCTTCGATCGTTTGCCCCTGGAGCTTGCCCCGCATCATCAGGCAATGCATCCTCTCGGGCAGGAAGCCCCCGATGTTGAAGATATAGGTCAGGTCGTAGGCCGGGGCCAGTCGCCAATGGCCCTTCTCGTCCATCAGAAACGAGAAGTTCTTGTTGTGGTCGTCCGTGTTGTTGGCAAGGATATTGAACACCATTCTGCGGAAGACCTCCTCCTGGTCGCTCTCAGGCAGTCGCATCTTGCGACAGACCGCCAGCAGCTGTTCGTAGCTGTCGGCATCGGGAGATAGCGCCGCCAACGTCTGCATGTGCAGTTTGCGGCCCTCCTCGCGGTCGAAGCGACGGGTGACGAAATGCTTCCGCCCCTCCACCTCCAGGGTCTCGCACGCCATCATGCTTATGCCTGCCGCCTTGGCCATTTTGTGGTAGGCCATCTCCAGTTCGGCCGACGATCGCTCGGGGTCGCCAAACTTCAGTATGCAGTACGCCAAGCCCTGGCGGCCCGCCACCTGCCCGCTTCTGATTTCCCCGGTCTCGGGATCGATGGCTATGATGGCCTTGGGTTGGCGCCCGCCAGCCGAGGTGCCCACGGCTATGAGCGACTGCATGGTCAGCGACTCCTCGGGCGCCACTCTTGCGTTCTCGCGCTCGAGGTATATTCTCTGGGCCAAGTCGGTCAATGCCCTCATGTTCAGCTTGTCGGAACTGCTGATGCCGGAGGATTCGGGCACAAACTCCAGGGCTCCCATCCCTCGCCTGCCTATGAACGAAAGAATGTCGAGCGGGGTGATCTCCTGAGGGCGAAGGCTGCTTTGTATGCGCCAGCACTCAAACACCTGGTGGCCCCAGGCGTCGGGCAGCGAGTCGGCGAGGAAAGGAGGCAGCTTGCGGTAGATCTTCGTTTCCCTGTCGCCCATGATGGGGCGATGGCTGGCTGCCGACTTGACGGAGGCCATGAGTGGGAACGGGTCGAGGCTTCCGCGAAGGAAAGAGGGGTTGTACTCGAAAAACGAAACGCCTCTCCTTGTGTCCCAGAACAAGCGGCCGACCTCCTTGTCCCAGAGCATGATCTTGAGTGTACTTGTCGTCATGGTTTCTTATGTCTTATGCGTTGCACTTTCTTTTCCTTCCTGATCAGGTAGGGCGAGGGCGGCAGCTCCGGCAGCAGGTCGTCCAGGGCCTCGATCTCTCCTATCGCCTTCAGCAGCAGGAGAAACGTGGCGAGCGAGATGTTGTCCGCGGCGCCGCTCTCAAACTTGTGGATGGTCGTGATCGTGAGGCCCGACTGCTCCGAGACCTCCTTCTGCGTCATGTTGCTGCGCAGGCGGTAGTCCTTGAAGCGGGCGCCAAGGAGCTTCACCAGTTGGGGGATCGCATACTCGTAATAGTCCGCCATGAGGCTTTTTTTTAATTTATATTGCGCTATAAGTTATGCCCGATTTTTGGCCTTATCTTATATTCCGCTTATATTTATCTCGCATGCAAAAATACGCGTTTTTTCCCGTCTGTGCAAACATTCTTGGGGAAATCCTTCTCCCGCCCGCTTTTTTTAGCTTTTCGGCCGAGGGGGCGTGTCGGCTTTCTTGCAGACGAAGCGCGGACGTAAAGGAAAGAATGCCCTTTCGGGGGCGCGCTATTTACAAAAAAAGAGGTCTTAGCGTAAAATATACGCAATAAAATTTGCAAGAGAAAAATAGAATGTTTAACTTTGCGGCGTGAAATGGAACGCTTTCGATAAGCCATGCGCAGAACAGAGCTCGCTCAAGTTATGCCATGGCGAGAAAGGGTATCATGAAGTGAAACTATTTAGTATAGACGATATGAAATTCAACGAAATAACCAAGAAATGGGAATCTCCCTTCTGGCATCCTGCGGTGACCACAGATGCCGTGGTGTTCGGATTCGACAAAGAAGACCGATCGCTCCAGGTGCTCCTGATCAGGAGGGGTAATGCCAAGCCTGGCGAGGCGCCTGCTTTCGAAGGTTATTGGGCTCTCCCAGGCGGTTTTCTCCAAAAGGAGGAAACGACTGATGAATGCGTTCACAGAGAGTTGTTTGAAGAGTCGTCCATGAAATTGTTCAATAACGAAAGCGGCATTAGGCCGGAGTTTATAGAACAACTGAAAACATATTCCGCACGCGGAAGAGATCCCCGTGAATTCGTCATCACCGTCGCCTACTACGCACTTGTAAAAAAAGAAAAGTACGAAATCAAAGGAGGCGATGATGCCGTCGAAGCCAGATGGTTCCCGGTCGATGTTCTACCTGAACTGAAGATAGCATTTGACCATGCTCAGATCATACAAGATGCAGTAGAAATGCTGCGTGAAAGGATCCACTTCGAACCAATCGGATTCCACCTGCTCGACAAAGAATTCACCATGCCTCAATTGCAGAATATATATATTGCAATATTGAATCCTTCCGAGGAAGACAAAAACTTGCGAGACAGAAGGAATTTCCCCAAGAAAATGCTGAAGCTCGGCTATATCAGGGAAACAGGCAAAAAGCTGACAGGCAACCCCTATCGTTCGCCCAAGTTATATACTTTTGACGAAGAGGCGTATGCTGCCGCAAAAAAGATTGGCATGAGACTGGAATTCTAATCATAGATCTGCGTGGACCTCTCTTATCCGGAGAGGTTTAAAAGGCGCCAGTTTTCAATGTGTACCCGTTACGCATTGGCTCTCGTAAAGCAGAGTCATTTCTGTTGCCTATAACCAAAATTTCATTGCGTAAAACTTACGATAAGTAATTAACATTTAAAAAAAAGCAATTATGGAAAGATTTGATGACATTTGTCCGGAAAATGAGTTCGAGGACAAGAATTACAGCGAGGAGTACGATCGGGAATACTCTTTCGATCAAGGCTACGAGTGGACCGAAGAAGATGCTTGGGATGCTCTGACTGACGGCATGTATGGTGATATGCCAAGCAATCCGTTGGAATACGATGCAATGATGGACGCCATGGGCTTTTAACATAATCCGTTCGAATATGAAAAAGACCATCACAAAATCAAAGCATAAGACTGCTCCAAAGGCCAACCATGTCCAGCGCGTTTTCAATCTGATCATTCTCGACGAGAGTGGATCGATGTCAAGTATTGCAGGACAGGCGATAAGCGGACTCAACGAAGTCTTCCAGACCATCGGAAAGGCTCAAAAAGAACATCCGGGACAGCAGCATTTTATCTCGTTCGTGACTTTCAACAGCGCAAAGATCAGAACTGTGTTTGATCGCCAAGCGGTAAGATCCGACAAGGAAATCAAGTGGACTGACTATATGCCGAACAGTTGCACCCCGTTGTATGATGCGATGGGAGAATCTCTGAACAAATTGAAAAAGCACGTTGGTGATGATGATGTCGTTTTGGTGACAATCATTACTGATGGCTACGAGAATGCTTCAAGAGAATATAGCGGGCATGATATCAAGAGACTTGTAGCAGAGCTGAAAGAGAAAGGTTGGGTCTTCGCTTATATCGGCACTAATCAGGACGTGGATGCGGTTGCTGACGACATGGGGATTGGTAGCAGAATGTGTTACCAATATTCCCCCGAAGGTGCAGCCCGGATGTTTGCACAAGAGCGCGTTAGTAGGAAAAGGTTCTTTGACAGGCTGGCAACTCAAGGTAAAAGTATTATAAAGGATAAGCGCTTTGACTATTTTGAGTCGGAAGAAGAGTCAGGGGAAGAGCCTGAAACTGCTCGGGACAAGATTGGCGATACTTCTTCTCCCAGCGATAGCCAGGAAGCGGAAGGCAAGGAATGGCAGGAGGCTGGCCAGGAGCAAGTATCTTCAGAAGACAACGAAGCGGCAGAAGGCCCCGAAAGGCCAAAGACCTTTTTTGGGAAAATGATGAATGGTATTAGGGCTATAATATGTCCTAAAAAATGATTTTTTAAAAGTATGGAAAAGGTAAAAATGTTAGGCGCTATGCCATGTGCCATAGCAGCCTGTGTGTATCCCATTCCTGGAGATATAGCAAAACGTTGCCATTCTCTCTCTTTGGACAGAGAATCTCAGGGATGTCATGGATAGATGGTGTAAATTAATAGAAGTGAGAACCGTATAAATTGTGAAAATCATGAATATTTGGATAATCGTTGCACTTTACTGGATCGTCTGTTGCGTTTTGGTATATGTGCTTGCACATATAAACGGACAAGTGGCTTATCGCAGAATGATGAAGCAAAAGACTACCTTTTGGGAGCATCTGCTCATCGTCCTATTTAGCCCATTGGCAGCTCCTATTATGCTATTTGCCACAGCGTATCATGGCTGCATCAATCTGTATTATAGAAACCGTCCAAGACCGCTGCCCAAAAAGATGAAAAAGTATATGAAGAAAGATTGCGTGTTGGACGAGAACAATCAGACCGTCTCCTTGGCGAAGTACAACTACAGGCATAATACGGACTATACCTTGGATGATGTCTATGGCAAGGGTTATGTTGAATCGTTGACCGAAAAAGAGCGGGCTAGTATCGCCACAGAATTCAAGGAGCATGACGAACCGGAGGAGGTTCATGAGAGCATACCAGACTTACCAGATGTAGGAGAAAGATGGTTGTGAGAAGATTTGCCCTTTGGGTATTTTCGTGGATTTTGAAAATCTTCCCGGCTCAAATGCTGAGCATGCAGAGAGATTCTGATACGCAATGGCAAAGAGACCTCCTATGAAGAGAAAGAAAAGATGATCATATTCAAGTATCATTGTGGCAGATATTTCCGAAACAGGTTGTAAATGTAGGCCCCAGAGCATTGCTTTGGGGCCTATACTTATAGGTTCCATTATTATTGTACCCTTTTCCCGCCATTATTATTGTACCCTTTCCCGCCATGGCATAACTCGTTCGAGTTCGGTTCTGCGCATGACTATCGAATGCGTTATTCCAATATTTCCAGTATCCCAGTATTCCAGTAATTCAAAATCCCAGTATTCCAATTGACCGACATTCCAATATCCCAATATCCCAATATCCCAGTATTCCAATGTTCCAATATTCCAAAATTCCAGTATTCCAATATTCCAATAGGCCGATATGGTCTTCTCATGCCTCGGCCCTCCTCGCCCTGGGGGGCAAGAGAAAAGCGATATGGGAGACTTCTTGGGAAGGTCCTATATCGCTCGGGGGGTGATCATTTACAGATAGGGGAATATAGATTGGGGGTCTATATGGGGCAGGGGCGGCTAATCGCGATCGTGCTTGTCGTGTTTGTGATGCTTGCCGTGCTTGTCGTGCTTGTCGTGCTTTCCCGGTCGGCCATAGCCTCGGTCGTGCTTGTCGTGCTTTCCCGGACGTCCATAGCCTCGGTCGTGCTTTCCCGGACGGCCATGATGCTTGTCGAAGCGGGGGCGATGGTGGCCGTGGCCTCGGTCGTAGCGCGGGCGATGGTGGTAGCCCGGTCGACAGGTGGGGTATCTCCTATATATATGGTGGACGTAGGCGCGGTTCTGCCAGCCGATGGGGCGGTAGAAGTAGTATGTGTTGCAGTATTTGCGCCATTGTCCGGGCGAGAGGTAGCGGCGTATCTCGCGGTTGCGGCGCTCCCATCCGTAGGAGTCGATGTCGCGATAGCTATTGATGCTGTTGAGGTAGGCGAGGTTGATGTTGAGGATGCTGTTGCGGTAGCCCGGTCCGATACCCAGTTCGGCTATCATCTTGTCGGTAATGACCGTGGCTTCCACTCGTACGTCGGCCAGTCGCTGGGCCGAGGCGGAGACGATCACGACGAGGGCGGCTACGGTTGCTAAAAAAATACGTTTCATAATCCAGACTTTCTTTTGAGGGTTATTACTCGTTTTCTGCTGCAAAAGTACGATTCCCCGCTCGTGCGGCCAAGGGAAAACCCATAAACCCGCATATAGTTTTCCCTTTGCCTTGAGAGGAAATCCCGAGGACATAAAGGAAAACAACTTGAACAACCTTTACAACAAGGAACAACGCTTCGCCAGGATATCGCCTCTTCGAGGCCCATGCAGACCAAGGGTTGCTGCAAGGGAAACAACATGTAACAATGCTTCGCCTCGGACGCGTTTCCTGCTGAATCTACGTGGACACATGGGAAAACAACTTGAACAACTTTTACAACAAGTAACAACGCTTCGCCAGGACATCGCCTCTTCGAGGCCCATGCAGACCAAGGGTTGCTGCAAGGGAAACAACAAAGAACAACGCTTTGCCTTGGACACGTTTCCTGCTGAATCTACGTGGGCATAAAGGAATGCGCACCCAAGGCGAAGCGTTCTTGTTGTGTTTCTCGTCAGCAGCAGGCTGTTATGGTTTCTCCTGGAGGCTGGCAAGGAGGTCGGCCACGACATAGCTGGAGCCACCCACGAAGATGAAGTCGTCGGGGGCGGCGTCGGCCAGGGCCGCGCGGTATGCTTCGGCGACGGAGGGATGGAGGGTGCCGTGGAGGCCGTGGGCCCGTCCGCATTCCGCCACTTTCTCGGCAGGGAAGGCCCTGTGGGTCGAGGGCTGCGTCCAGTAGTAGGTGGCGTCGCGGGGCAGGAGCTCCATGACGTGGGCGAGGTCCTTGTCGTCCACCATGCCGAAGACGAGGCGGCGCTTGCGGGCCGGCTGCGCCATGATCTGGGGAGCCAGCATCTGCCATCCCGCCACGTTGTGGCCCGTGTCGCAGACGGCATGGGGATGGCCCGGGAGCGGTTGCCAGCGGCCCATCAGTCCCGTGCGTCGGCAGACCGAGCGGAAGCCCTCGCGGATGCTCTCGGGATGGCGGATCGTGCCACGGGAGAGAAGCTGGGAGACGGACGTGAGGATGGTGTTGGCGTTGCCCGTCTGGTAGTCGCCACGCAGGTCGCCCAGGAGCGTGCCAAAGGACCGCGTCTCATACTCGCGCCCCTCGGGCGTGTCGTGGGCCGCAAGGACCTCGGGACGGTCCTCAGCAAAGAAGATCGGACTCCCGCACGCGTGCGCCTTCGCCTCGAAGACGGGGCGCGTCTCGGCCACGGCCTCGCCTACGACGACCGGCACGTGGGGCTTGATGATGCCCGCCTTCTCGTGGGCTATCTCGGGGAGCGTGTGGCCGAGAAACTGCGTGTGGTCCACGGAGATATTCGTGATGATCGAGAGCTGGGGCGTGATGATGTTCGTGCAGTCGAGGCGGCCGCCCAAGCCCACCTCGACGACCGCGATATCCACCTCCTGCTCGGCAAAATACTTGAAGGCCAGGGCCGTGGTGAGTTCGAAGAACGAGGGGTGGAGCGGCTCGAAGAAACTACGCTCCTCCCGCACGAAATCGACCACATACTCCTCGGGCATCATCACGCCATTGACGCGGATGCGCTCACGGAAGTCCACGAGGTGAGGACTCGTGTAGAGGCCCACCCTGTGGCCGTCGGCCTGGAGGATGGAGGCGAGGGTGTGGGAAGAGGAGCCCTTGCCGTTGGTGCCCGCCACGTGGATGGTCTGGTAGCGCGTGTGGGGATGGCCGAAATGGGCGTCGAGGGCGTGGGAGTTGTCCAGGCCGTCCTTGTAGGCCGTGGCGCCCACGTGCTCGAAGACGGGGGTGCTGTTGAAAAGATATTCTACTGTCTCCTTGTAGTTCATTGTTGCGTGCTTATGCGAAGAACGTTGTCGGTTGATGTGCGCTTGACCGAAGCAATACTTGTAAAAACTTGTCGAACTGTACGGTTGAAACGGGCTGAAAGCCCAACAGTCCTTAGCCCAGGGCATCGCCCTGGGTATAATGGCAATCAACAAGACGCCCTGTAAGGGCAAAAGATTTGTTTATAGCCTGTTCTTTAAAGTTTTTGCCCTTACAGGGCGACAGATTGGCGTTCATAATTACCCAGGGCGACGCCCTGGGCTATGCGCTTCTGCCCTTTCAGGGCGTATTGGGTAATTTCAACCGTACAGGTCAAAATTTGTCCAAAGCAATTCTTGTAAAAACTTCTTCAAAGCGCTATTTGAAAAAACGAAGCGCCCCGTGAGAAAGACACGAGGCGCCTCTTGAATGGTTTCGGACTTATCCGAAGAGTTTCTTGAAATGTTCGAAGATCGACCGCTTGGTATGGCTGTCGCCCGTGAAGTTTTCGCTCTCGCGGAAGCTCTCCATGGCCTTGCGCTCCCCCTTGTTGAGGGTCTTGGGGATGAAGACGCTCACCTGGATGATGAGGTCGCCCGTCCCGTTGCCATAGCCCTGGACGGCCGGCAGACCCTTGCCGCGGAGGCGGAGCGTCTTGCCCGGCTGCGTGCCCGGCTCGATCTTGATCTTCACGCTCGACCCGTCGATGGTCGGTATGTCCACCTCGCCTCCGAGCGTGGCCGTGGGGATGTCGAGCAGGAGATTGTAGACCACGTCCTGGCCGTCGCGCACGAAGGTGTCGTTGGCCTCCTCCTCGACATAGACCTGTATGTCGCCCGCGATGCCGTTGTGCTTGCCCATGTTGCCCTTGCCTGGCACGTTGACGACCATTCCCTCGGCCACACCCGCGGGGATGTGGATCTCGACGACCTCCTCGCCCTTGACGACACCCGATCCGTCACACTCCTTGCACTTGTTCTTGATGACCTTGCCCTCGCCGCCACAGACGTGGCACGTGGTCTGGGTCTGCATCATGCCGAAGATGCTCTGCTGGGTGCGGATCTCCATGCCGCTGCCGTGGCAGTTGGGGCAGGTCTCGGGGGCGCTGCCACCCTCGGCACCCGTGCCGTGGCAATGGGGGCAGACCACGTCCTTGCGGAGCTTGAACTTCTTGGTCACGCCCGTGGCCACCTCCTGGAGCGACAGGCGCACCTTCAGCCTCAGGTCCGATCCACGATAGCGCGGGGCCTGGCGTCCGCCACCACGGCCTCCGAAGCCTCCGAAGCCGCCATGGCCGCCGAAGACGTCGCCAAACATGGAGAAGATGTCGTCCATCGAGAAGCCGCCCGCGCCGCCAAACGGACTGCCGCCGCCGAAGCCGCCCGGGGCGTCGAAGCCAAACTGGTCGTACTGCTGGCGCTTTTGCGGGTCGTGGAGCACGTCGTAGGCCTCGGCGGCCTCCTTGAATTTCTCCTCGGCCGTCGTGTCGCCCGGGTTGCGGTCGGGGTGATACTTGATGGCGAGCTTGCGGTAGGCCTTCTTGATGTCGGCCTCCGTGGCGTCCTTGGTGAGGCCCAGTACCTCGTAGTAGTCTCTCTTTGCTGCCATATTGTCGCTATATTATTGTCCTACGGCCACCTTGGCGTGGCGGATCACTTTGTCGTTGAGCGTATAGCCCGTCTGCACGCAGTCGATGACCTTGCCCTTCTGGTCGTCGCCGGCAGGCACCATGGCGATGGCCTCGTGGAAATCGACGTCGAAGTCCTTGTCCTTGGTGTCGATGGGGCGCACGCCAAGGCCCTCGAGGATCTTCTCCAGTTTCTTCATGATGAGCTGGAAGCCCTCGCGCACGGCCGTGGCATCCTCGCCCTTGTCGGCCAGGGCGCGCTCGAAGTCGTCGAGCACGGGCAGCAGGGCCGTGATCGTCTTCTCGCCACCATTGAGGATCAGCTCGGCCTTCTCCTTCATGGTGCGCTTCTTGTAGTTGTCAAACTCGGCGAAGAGGCGGATGTACTTGTCCTTCCACTCCACGGCCTCGGCCTTCGCCTTCTCCTCGGGAGTGAGCTCGGGCTCGTTGGCCTTCTCAGCCGTTTCGGCCTCTTCGGCCTGTTCAGCCTGTGCGCTTTCCTGAGCGCCATCCTGTGCGCCTTCGGCCACACGCACGTCTTCTGCCTCGTTGTGGCTGGTCTCGGGGGTCTCGCCCTCGACCTTTATGTTCTTCTCTTTACTCATTTTGTTCTTAGCTTTTTTAAAAAGACGCATAGCAAATATTGTGCCAAGGCAGGGGCGTCCGCCATTTTTGGCCGGACGGGTGCGTGCTTCGGGTTGCGAAGTCCACCCAGGCGCGCGACGGGTCTCCTGTCCTTGCTTATACATGTCGGCCTGATGCTCCTTTTTGCTTACACATCCCGGCCTGATGCTCCTTACTTATACATCTCGACGCGATGCTCGCGGATCTGCTCGTTGTGGATATACTCGTCGTAGGTCGTGAGCTTGTCGATGGTGCCACGGGGCGTGAGCTCGATGACGCGGCCGGCCACGGTACCGATAAACTCCAGGTCGTGGGAACTGAAAAGGATGTTGCCCTTGAACTGCACGAGGTTGTTGTTGAAGGCCTGGATGCTCTCGAGGTCGAGGTGGTTGGTCGGCGTGTCGAGGATCAGGCAGTTGGCGTTCTGCAGCTGCATGCGTGCGATCATGCAACGCATCTTCTCGCCTCCCGAGAGCACGTTGACCTTCTTCTCCACCTCCTCCTGGCGGAAGAGCATGCGTCCGAGGTAGGCCTTCATCGCCACCTCGTTGCCCGGGCCGTACTGCGAGAGCCAGTCGACGAGGTTCTTGTCGCTCTCGAAGAACTTCGTGTTGTCCAGGGGCAGGTAGGCCGTGGTGATGGTGACGCCCCACTTATAGGTGCCGCCATCCGGCTCGCGGTTGCCGTTGATGATCTCGAAGAGGGCCGTCATGGCCTTGGGGTTGTGGGAGATGAAGACCACCTTCTGTCCCTTCTCGATGTTGAAGCTGACGTGGTCGAAGAGGACCGTGCCGTCGGTATCGACCGCTTTGAGGTCTTCGACCATGAGGATCTGGTTGCCCGGCTCGCGCTCCATCTGGAAGATGATGCCCGGATACTTGCGGCTGGAGGGACGGATCTCCTCGACGTTGAGCTTCTCGAGCATTTTCTTGCGCGAGGTGGTCTGCTTGCTCTTGGCCACGTTGGCCGAGAATCGGCGGATAAACTCCTCCAGCTGCTTGCGCTTCTCGTCGGCCTTCATGCGCTGGTTCTGCTGCTGGCGCAGGGCGAGCTGGCTCGACTCGTACCAGAAGGAGTAGTTGCCGGCAAAGACCGTCACCTTGCCAAAGTCGATGTCGATGGTCTGGGTGCTCACGGCGTCGAGGAAGTGGCGGTCGTGGCTGACGACGAGGACGGTCTGGTTCTCGTCGATCTCGCCCAGGTAGTCCTCCAGCCACTCCACGGTCTCGAGGTCGAGGTCGTTGGTGGGCTCGTCGAGCAGCAGGTTGTCGGGCTTGCCGAAGAGGGCCTTGGCGAGCATCACGCGCACCTTCTCGTTGTTGCTGAGCTCGCCCGTCAGCTTCTCGTGCAGGCCCTCGGCGATACCCAGGTGCTGCAGCAGCTGGGCAGCCTCGCTCTCGGCCTCCCAGCCGTTCATCTCGGCAAACTTCAGCTCCAGGTCGGCAGCACGGTTGCCGTCCTCCTCCGTCATCTCGGGCTTGGCATAGAGGGCCTCGCGCTCCTTCATGTTCTCCCAGAGCGGGGCATGGCCCATGAGGACCGTGTCGAGCACGCGGTAGGCGTCATACTTGAAGTGGTCCTGCTCCAGGACCGACAGGCGCTCGCCAGGACCCAGCTCCACGGTACCCTTGTTGGGCTCCAGGTCGCCGGAGATGGCGCGAAGAAGGGTGGACTTGCCGGCTCCGTTGGCGCCAATGACGCCATAGATGTTGCCGCGCGTGAACTTGATGTTTACGTCTTTGTAAAGTACTCGCTTGCCAAACTGGATGGCAAGATTGTTGAGCGTTATCATATTATGTCTTAAACCTTATTTTGTTCTTTCTCTGAATCTTCGTTTTGCTACAAGGGTGCAAAGTTACGCAATTTTCTTGATATGACCAAGTTGGCCCGCGCGAAAAGGCTTTCCTTGTGGCTGTTGTTATTTTTCCAATTCCCCAAATTTACTATGAATTTGGGGATTGTAATCGCCAATTTTATATATAATTTGGGGATTGTAATCGCCAATTTCACTATGAATTTGGGGATTTGGCTCGTTTAGAGGACCGAAAAACGTGGCTGAATGCTTGGAAATATCATGGATGTTAGTTCTACGTGGACACATGGGAAAACAACTTGAACAACCTTTACAACAAGTAACAACGCTTCGCGGTAAATCATGAGCATGTTGTAAAGGTTGTATTTGTTGTTTTCCCTCTTGCCCTGACGATTTGTCCCAAAAAGTTGTGCACCCTCAAGCGTCAGGGAGTCTGTATTCTGTTGATGACCCAGGCGAAGCCTTTGGCCGTTCGCAAGCCGTTGTCCTGGAAGTGGTTGCCCTCGTTCCATTCGAGCGTGGAGGGAGTGGAGGAGGCGATCAGGAGGTTGTGTTGGCGACGGATGCATTGGCTGACGGTCGTCATGATGGGCGTGCGGGATCGGTCCTCGCGGTCGCCCAGACTGAGGTAGAAGGCTGCGGACAGGGGAGTGTGGAGGGCCGCATAGGCGAGCCATTGGGGATACCAGATGGAGGGGGAGGCCGCCACGATACCGTCAAAGGGATGCTGGTAGCCCGCCCAAAGCGCGAAGAGGCCCGCCAGGGAGTAGCCCCCGAGGATCGTGGGGCAGTCGGGAGAGGAGACGAGGCCCGAGGAGCGCAGATGGTCGATGATATCAAGGATAGACTGGAGCGTGGCCGGAGCCCCATGGCCGAAGGGGCGCTTGCCGAAGACGGGAGGAGCGTCCCAGGGCGGCAGCTCGTCGAACCAACGAGCGATGTGGACGGCCACGAGGACGAAGTGCGCTCCCGTGGTCTGGGCGATGGCCTCCACCTCCTGGTCCATCTCCCTGAGGTCGTTGGCGTCGGCAGGTTGGATCAGCAGAAAGGCGGGCCGCTCCTGGGCGTAGATCGTGCAGGTGTGGCCAGCTATTTCCCGTGTCGTCTTCTGATGGAGCGGCAGGGAGGAAGCCCGTTTGGAATCTTCGGCAGTTTGGTTCATGAAAAGAAAAAATGAGTCATGATCTAAAAAAGCCCGGGCCATGATGGGAAAGACAGCCACATGAGAAACCGGCTCGTGATCGGGACGCTTGCCACATGGCCTCGGGACGAGGACGGCTACTGGTAGTCGATATATTCCCCCTCGTTGTCCTTGATGACCTTCTTGGCGCGTTGCTCCTCGCTTCGGGAGTCGACGATCGTGTTGCCGTCGGCCTGGCGCGAGGTGCGGGCCGAGGACTGCTGGTCCTGGAAGCCCCCCTGCTGGCCCTGGAAGTCGTTGTCCTCGGGCTGGAACCTGCGTACCACGCGATGCAGCTGCTTGTAGAACTTGTAGGCTATCAGGGCGATGGCCGCCAAGGCGAGGACGAAGAGTAGGAATATGAATTTGATGAAAATCATAATGTGCGGATGGAGTTAATGATTCTGTGGCGCAGGCTTCTTGGCCACCATGGCCGAGAGCAGCACATACCAGGCAATGATGACGGCGATGCCCGAGATGCGCAGCAGGGCGAGGAGGGGGATGCAGGAGAGGACGAAGAGATACTTCACCTCGTTGCCCTTCCAACCCCATTGCTTGAACTTGAGGGCAAACATCGGTATCTCGCTCACGAGCAGGTAGCTGCTCACCAGCACGCCCACGACCATGGCCACGGCCCAAAGGGGCGAGGACTCGAAATGGGGAGCCACACCCACCATCAACGAGCCCCAGAAGAGCGCGTTGGCCGGGGTGGGAAGTCCGATGAAGCCCAGGGACTGGCGCTCGTCGAGATTGAACTTGGCCAGGCGAAGGGCCGAGAAGGCCGCCATGACGAAGGCCACGAAGGGCAGCACCTCGCGCAGGGGCTCCAGGGCCGAGGGATAGGCCACCACGCCCAGTTCGGCAAAGAGCATGGCCGAGGGAGCCAGTCCGAAGGTGATGTCGTCGGCCAGAGAGTCGAGCTCCTTGCCGATAGGCGAACTGACATGGAGCAGGCGGGCCGTCATGCCGTCGAAGAAATCGAAGACAGCTCCTATGACCATCCACGCCAAGGCCCATTCGAAGTCGTGGCGGAAGGCAAAATAGGTAGCGATGCAACCCGAGATGAGGTTGCAGCAGGTGATGCTGTTGGGGATATGTTTCTTGATCATAAGCAGTAAAGCTTCATCATATCATTTAGCTCATATAGCAGAAAAAATCCTACTCCTATTCCTATTAGGAGAAAAGTTTTATCCTACTCCTATTTCTATGGCAGGAAAGTTTTTTCCAATCCTATAGCAGAAAAGCTTCGTCCTAAGCCAACGCCTCAGGCATCTGGAGGCCAGACGCCAAGGGAGGACCGCCCCAGGGGTGGGGGAGAGAACTACGTTTTCTCTACAGATTACGTTTTCTCTACAGATTACGTTTTCTCTACGGGATTACGTTTTCCCTACGGACTACGCTTTCTCCACGGGCTTGAGGCGCGCGATGACGGTCTGGTCGCCCGTAGTCGCCTGTCCCATCTTCACACAGACCTCGGAGTCGATAGGCAGATAGACGTCCACGCGGCTGCCGAGCTTGATGAAGCCCAGGTGCTCGTCGATGTAGCAGTCCTCGCCATCCTTGGCATAGGTGACGATACGACGCGCCACGGCACCCGCGATCTGGCGGCAGAGCACGTCGCGGCCGTCGGGGATGGTGATCATCACGTCGGCATGCTCGTTCTCCTCGCTGGCCTTGGGGAGCCAAGCCTTGTGGAAGTTGCCATTGAAGTGCTTGACAAACTTCACCACGCCGTCCACGGGAAACCAGTTGGCGTGGACGTTGAAGAGGCTCATAAAGATGCTGATCATCAGGCGGCGGTCGTGGAAGTACTCATTCTCCTCCACCTCCTCGATGACGACGATCTTGCCGTCGGCAGGCGCCACCACGATATGCTCCGTGTCCTCGATGTTGAGGTAGCGGATCGGGCAGCGATAGAAGTTGAGCACGATACAATAGACGGGGACCATGATGACGAGGAACGCCCAGAAAGGAATCTTGTTCGTCAGGGCAAACCACAGAATGGCGGCCACCAGGGCAATGCCGATTCCACCATACAACAACTGGTCCGTGCCCTCACGATGAAGACGGATTTTCTTGAGTTTCTTTATTCTCTTTCCCATGTCGGAAGGTTTACATTTTCATGAATAATGTGCAAAGTTATATACTTTTTGTCAGTTATGCAAATTAACACTTCAACTTTTCGGCCCAAGAGGCCGTGATTCCATTTTTTTTATCTACATTTGCACGTGAAATACGAAAACTGATGGAAGACTTCATACATTTGCACGTCCATACGCACTACTCCATCCTTGACGGCCAGTCGAAGGTAGCCAACCTCGTGAAGAAGGCCGTGGGGGACGGCATGAGGGGCATGGCCATCACCGACCATGGCGTGATGTATGGCGTGAAGGAGCTGGCCGACTGCTGCGCCAAGGTCAACAAGGAGCGCAAGGCGGAGGGCCTCGAACCCTTCAAGCCCATCTTCGGATGTGAGATGTATGTCGCACGACGCACCAAGGAGGACAAGGACAAGGCCATGGGAGACAATAGTGGCTACCACCTCGTCGTCCTGGCCAAAAACTACAAGGGATACAAAAACCTTATTAAATTGGTATCGCGCGCGTGGGTGGACGGCTACTACTACAAGCCGCGCACGGACCGGGCCGACCTGGAGCGCTACCACGAGGGACTGATCGTCTGCTCGGCCTGTATAGCCGGCGAGGTGCCACGCAAGATCCTCGACGGAGACCTGGAGGGCGCGAGAGAGGCCGCACAATGGTATCACGACCTCTTCGGCGACGACTACTATCTGGAGCTCCAGCGCCACGAGGTGAAGGACCCCTCGGTCGTGGCCAACCGCGAGACCTTCCCCCTGCAGCAACGCGCCAACCGCGAACTCATACGGCTGGCCAAAGAACTGGGCATCAAGCTCGTCTGCACCAACGACTGTCACTTCGAAAACCGCGAGACGGCCGAGGCCCACGACCACCTGCTCTGTCTCTCCACCCAGGAGGACCTCGACGACCCCAACCGCATGCGCTACTCGAAGCAGGAGTGGTTTAAGACGCGGGAGGAGATGAACGAGGTCTTTGCCGACGTGCCCGAGGCCCTCGCCAACACGATCGAGGTGCTCGACAAGGTGGAGATCTACGACATCGACCACGGACCCATCATGCCTTTCTTCCCCATCCCCGAGGAATTCGGAACGGAGGAGGAGTGGCGACAGAAATATTCCGAGCAGGACCTCTACAACGAGTTCACCTCCGACGAAAAGGGACAGAACCAGCTCTCGCCCGAGGAGGGACAGAAGGTCATCGACCGACTCGGAGGCTACGACAAGATCTACCGCATCAAGTTTGAGGCCGACTACCTGGCGAAGCTGGCCTACGAGGGTGCCCGCCGCCTCTATGGAGACCCCCTGGAGGAGCGCGTCTGCGAGCATATCAACTTTGAGCTCCACGTGATGAAGACGATGGGTTTCCCGGGCTACTTCCTCATCGTCCAGGACTTCATCAACGCGGCCCGTACCGAACTGGGCGTGATGGTGGGACCAGGACGTGGATCGGCAGCAGGATCCGTGGTGGCCTACTGTCTGGGCATCACCCAGATAGACCCTCTGAAATACGACCTCCTGTTTGAGCGATTCCTCAATCCCGACCGCGTCAACCTGCCTGATATCGATACCGACTTCGACGACGACGGCCGCGGAAGGGTCCTGAGATGGGTGATGGACAAGTATGGCGAGGACAACTGCGCCCATATCATCACCTATGCCACCATGGCCACGAAGAACTCCCTCAAGGACGTGGCCCGCGTGGAGAAGTTGCCCCTGGAGCGCTCCAACGCCCTCTGCAAGGCCATCCCCGACCGACTGCCCGACGGGATGAAGATGAACCTCGCCAACGCCATCAAGTGTACGCCCGAGCTCCAGGATGCCGAGGTCAGCGAGGACCCGCGCGAGCGCAACACCATCAAGTATGCGAAGATGCTGGAGGGTACCGTCCGCGGCACGGGCCTCCACGCCTGCGGATTCATCATCTGCCGCGACAGGATCGACGACTGGGTGCCGGTATCGACGGCCACGGACCCCGACTTCCCCGAGATGAAGTGTAACGTCACGCAGTATGACGGCCACGTCATCGAGACCACGGGTCTGATCAAGATGGACTTCCTCGGCCTCAAGACGCTCTCGGAGCTCAAGGAGGCCTGCAAGGTCGTCAAGCAGACCACGGGCCACGTCATCGACCTGGAGAAAATACCTATCGACGACGAACTCACCTACCAGCTCTACCAGCAGGGACGCACCATCGGCACGTTCCAGTTTGAGTCGGCAGGCATGCAGAAATACTTGCGCGAGCTGAAGCCCACGGTCTTCGAGGACCTCATCGCCATGAACGCCCTCTACCGTCCGGGACCGATGGACTACATCCCCTCCTTCATCGCCCGCAAGAACGGACGCGAGAAGATCAGCTACGACATCCCCTGCATGGAGAAGTATCTCAAGGATACCTACGGCATCACGGTCTATCAGGAGCAGGTGATGCTCCTCTCCCGACAGTTGGCCAACTTCACCCGAGGCGAGAGCGACGCTCTCCGCAAGGCCATGGGAAAGAAGAAGAAGGCTATCGTTGACCAGATGAAGCCGAAGTTTATCAAGCAGGGCACGGAGAACGGCCACGACCCGAAGGTGCTGGAGAAGATCTGGGGCGACTGGGAGAAGTTTGCGAGCTACGCCTTCAACAAGTCCCACGCCACGTGCTACTCCTGGGTGGCCTATCAGACGGCCTACGTCAAGGCCCACTACCCAGCCGAGTTTATGGCGGCCCTGATGACGCGGCGATTCAGCCAGATCACGGAGATCACGAAACTCATGGAGGAGTGTAAGGCGCTCAAGATCTCCACCCTCGGCCCGGACGTCAACGAGAGCCAGATCGGCTTTGGTGTCAACAAGAAGGGCGAGATACGCTTCGGACTGAGCGCCATCAAGGGCATGGGTACGCCTGCTGCCGAGGCCATCGTCAGCGAGCGCGAGCAGAACGGTCCCTACAAGGACATCTTCGACTTTGCCGAGCGCGTCAACCTGGCCAACGTCAACCGAAAGGCTTTCGAGAGCCTGGCCTATAGTGGCGGCTTCGATGGTTTCGGGGTCATGCGTGAGCAGTTCTTCACCCCCAACGCCAAGGGAGAACTCTTCATCGACCTGCTCGTGCGCTACGGCCAGCGCTACCAGATGGACAAGGCCAATGCCGGACTGAGCCTCTTTGGGAGCGACGACGTGACCGTGGTCCATCCGCCCCTGCCCAAGACGGAAAGGTGGGCGGCCATCGAGAAGCTCAACAAGGAGCGCGAGCTTGTGGGCATCTATCTCTCGGCCCATCCGCTCGACGAGTATGCGGTCGTGCTGGAGAACATGTGCAACACTCATTGCTCGGAGATCCATAGGAACGCCGACCTCAAGGCGCTGGAGAAGCGGGGCGAGGTGACGTTTGGCGGCATGGTGACGGCCGTCAACGAGCGATTCTCCCAACGCACGGGACTGCCCTTCGGCATCGTGACGATCGAGGACTTTGCGGGCGTGGGCGAACTGACGCTCTTCGGCCAAGACTGGTTGAGATGGAAGGCGCAGCTGGGACAGGACTTTGCCGTCTTCGTCCAGGCGAAGTGTGTGCAGCGCTTCCGCAATAGCGACGCCCTGGCCTTCCGCGTGGAGAGCGTCTCCCAGCTCTATGACGTCAAGCGCGACCGCCTCAAGAAGATCACGGTCTCGCTACCCATCGACCGCGTGGACGACAAGATGGTAGCGGAGCTCCAGACCATCATCGAGGATCATCCCGGCGACACCACCCTCATGGTCCGCCTGGCCCTGCCCGACCGCACGGCCCTCTCGCTACAGAGCCGGACCAAGACCGTCGATGTGGACCGGAGACTACTGACGGAATTGCAGTCGATGGACTTGGAGTACCACATCAACTGACATTTTGTCATTGGCATGATATTTGTGTATTAACAAACATATTCACCAAATCTAAACGAAAAGAAACAATGGAAGTAGAAATCACAAAGGACAACTTTGAGACTCTGAGAAATGGCGACCTGCCATTGGTAGTAGATCTGTGGGCCACCTGCTGCGGCCCCTGCAAGGCAATCTCTCCGCTTGTGTCAAAACTCGCTGAGGAGTATGACGGCAAGTTGGTCGTCGGCAAGTGCGACGTCGAGCAGAACGAGGACATCACCATGGAGTATGCCGTGCGCAACATCCCGACGCTCCTCTTCTTCAAGGACGGCAAGCTCGTCAACAAGCACGTGGGTGCCCCCAACGAGTCTAAGATGAGAGCCCTCTTCGACAAGCTGCTGTAAGCTGCCAACGTCTATGTCCGGGGTTGTCCCAAGGCCTTCCCAAAAGGGGGAAGACGGCAGGATGGCGCGGACCAAAATCATAGGTCTGGTTTTCCCCCTCGGGGAGAGGCCAGGCCTTTTTTCATGCCGATTTCTCCTTATATTCCATAATATAATAGGAAAAAAGTCAGAAAAACCATTAAACTTTCAAGTCAAAGGAAAATAGTCGGCTTTTTATTTTGCCCAATCCTTTTTTTTCACTATTTTTGCATCAAACAATTTTTACGACCAAACAATGAACGACAAGAAGTTAATGAATCGCGCAGCCGACAACATCCGCATCCTGGCTGCCTCGATGGTAGAGAAGGCGAAGTCCGGACACCCTGGAGGTGCGATGGGCGGTGCCGATTTTATCAATGTTTTGTTCTCCGAATTTTTGGTTTACGACCCTGATCAGCCCGCATGGTCCGGTCGAGACCGCTTCTTCCTTGACCCGGGTCACATGTCGCCGATGCTCTATTCGGCCCTGGCCCTTCAGGGAAAATTTACCATTGAAGACATCAAGCAGTTCCGCCAGTGGGGCAGCATCACTCCGGGACACCCCGAGCGCGACATCGAGCACGGAGTGGAGAACTCGTCCGGACCGCTGGGACAGGGACATGCCTTTGCGGCTGGTGCGGCCGTGGCAGAGAAGTTCCTTGAGGCTCGCCTCGGCCATACGCCCATGCAGCACAAGATATATGCCTACATCAGCGATGGTGGAGTGCAGGAGGAGATCAGCCAGGGCGTGGGCCGCATTGCCGGCACGCTGGGCCTGAACAACCTCATCATGTTCTACGACTCCAACGAGATCCAGCTCTCTACCGAGTGCAACGTCGTCGATACCGAGGACGTGGCCATGAAGTATAAGGCTTGGGGATGGAGCGTCATCGAGATCGACGGCAATGATGCCGACGAGATCCGCAAGGCCCTTACCGTGGCCCAGAAGGAGAAGGAGCGTCCGGTCCTCATCATTGGCCATACGGTCATGGCCAAAGGCGCGCTCCAGGCCGACGGGTCCAGCTACGAGCACAACGTCAAGACCCATGGTGCACCCCTTGGTGGCGACGCTTTCGCCAACACGATCAAGCACCTGGGTGGCGATCCCGAGAATTCTTTCGTCATCTTCCCCGAGGTCGAGAAGCTCTATAGCGATCGTCGTGAGGAGTTGCGCAAGATCGTGGCCAAGCGCCATGAGGAGGAGCGCAAATGGGCCGAGGAGCATGCCGACAAGGCTGCCCTGCTCAAGGAGTGGTTCTCAGGCAAGGCTCCCGAGGTCGATTGGAGCGGACTGGAGCAGAAGCGCGATGCTGCCACCCGTGCGGCTTCCTCAGCTTGCCTCTCAGTACTGGCCGAGCAGGTGCCCAACATGATCTGCGCCTCTGCCGACCTGAGCAACTCCGACAAGACGGACGGCTTCCTCAAGAAGACCCACAACATCGTGCGTGGCGACTTTAGCGGCGCCTTCTTCCAGGCTGGTGTCTCCGAGCTGACGATGGCCTGCATGTGTATCGGTATGATGCTCCATGGTGGCGTCATCACGGCCATGGGTACGTTCTTCGTCTTCTCAGACTATATGAAACCGGCTCTCCGCATGGCTGCCTTGATGCGCACGCCTGTGAAGTTCATCTATAGCCACGACGCGTTCCGCGTGGGTGAGGACGGACCGACCCACCAGCCCGTGGAGCACGAGGCTCAGCTGCGCCTCATGGAGAAGTTGCAGAACCACATGGGCGAGGATTCCGTGCGCGTCTTCCGTGCTGCCGATGCCGACGAGATGACGGTCTGCTGGCAGATGGCCATGGAGAACATGGACACGCCGACGGCCCTGATCCTCTCTCGCCAGAACATCAAGAGCCTCCCCGAGGGCAACGACTATCAGAAGGCCCGCAAGGGTGCCTATGTCGTGGCCGGATCCGACGAGCAGTATGACATCATCCTGCTGGCCAGCGGATCAGAGGTCTCCACGCTCGTCGAGGGTGCCGAGTTGCTCCGCAAGGATGGCGTTCGTTGCCGCGTCGTGAGCGTCCCGTCTGAGGGTCTCTTCCGTCGCCAGCCGGTCGGCTATCAGCTGCTCGTCCTGCCGTCTGAGGCCAAGGTCTTCGGACTGACCGCAGGTCTGCCTGTCACCCTCCAGGGTCTCGTCGGTTGCCACGGTCGTGTCTTTGGCATGAACTCCTTCGGCTTCTCGGCTCCCTACAAGGTGCTCGACGAGAAGCTCGGTTTCACGCCCGAGAATGTTTACAAGCAAGTAAAAGAGTTTTTAGCATAATATTCTATCACCTAAGCAGGCTCCGCCAAAGCCCCAGACAGGGCACCAGGCGGGGTCTCTATTAAAACTGAAACGCTTATGGAAATCAAGACAGTAGGTGTTGCTTGCGATCACGCAGGCTATCCGTTGAAGCAGTATGTCATCCAGTATTTGGAGGAGCATAAGTACGCATATAAGGACTTTGGATGCAACAGCGACCTCAGTTGCGACTATCCTGACTATGCCCACCCCCTGGCAGAAGCCGTCGAGAGTGGCGAGGTCTATCCGGGCATCGCTATCTGTGGCAGCGGAGAGGGCATGGCCATCACGCTCAACAAGCACCAGGGTGTGCGCGCGGGATTGGCTTGGAACAAGGATGTGGCCGAGTTGATTCGCCAGCACAACGATGCCAACGTGCTCGTATTGCCGGGTCGATTCATCGACAACAATACGGCAGGCAAGATCATGGATGCTTTCTTCAAGGCCAACTTTGAGGGCGGTCGCCATGAGCGCAGGGTGAACAAGATTCCTGTAGAGGCAAAGTAAGAGGGCTCCCCTGCCTTCATAGCCAACAACACAACGGCACGAGTGTCGGCTGATTTCAGTCGGGCGCAAGTGCCGTTTTTTGTGTGGAAACAAGCAAATATCAAAAATAATGAGAAAAACACTTCTTTTCTTCTGCCTTCTCCTGGCGCTTGGCGCACAGGCGCAGGGGGGCGGACATTTCCTGCAGAACGACCAGTATCGGCAGAAGGTGATGCAGGCCTTCGACGCGCGTATGAAACTCATGGGCAAGGATTGCTTCAACGTCAAGGGCCTGGGAGCCAATGGCGTGGAGACCGAGGCTTTGCAGTTTCTCTATGCCTACATGCCGATGGCCGACGAGACGGATTATTCGACCGACTTCTTCCTTGCCAACGTGCGCAAGTCGCTCCAGGCGCGCCAGGAGATGGTATGGGGTAGCCAGGTGCCGGAGCGCGAGTTTCGCCATTTCGTCCTCCCCGTTCGTGTCAACAACGAGAATCTGGACAGCTTCCGTATCGTCTATTATGACGAACTGAAGAACCGCGTCAAGGGGCTGGGCATGAAGGAAGCCATCCTCGAGGTCAACCATTGGTGCCATGAGCATGTGACCTATCAGCCGGCCGACGCCCGCACGTCCGCTCCTATGGCTACCATGCGTACCACCACGGGCCGTTGTGGCGAGGAGAGCACCTTTGCCGTGGCTGCCTTGCGTGCCATCGGCATTCCTGCCCGCCAGGTCTATACGCCTCGTTGGGCCCATACCGACGACAACCATGCGTGGGTGGAGGCTTGGGCCGACGGACAATGGTACTTCCTGGGAGCTTGCGAGCCCGAGGCCGTGCTCAACCTGGGATGGTTCAACGCGCCTGCCTCACGGGCCCTGCTGATGCACACCCGTGCCTTTGGCGACTATGACGGACCGGAGGAGACCGTGCTGCGCACGTCCAACTATACGGAGATCAACCTCATCAGCAATTATGCCAAGGTGAGCCGGGCCGACTTCAAGGTGGTGGACACTCAGGGCAATCCTGTGGCCGACGCCCGTGTGGATTTCAAGATCTACAACTATGCCGAGTTCTTCACGGCTGTGACGAAATATACGGATGCGAAGGGTGCTACCTTCCTGACGGCTGGTCTGGGCGACATGATCGTCTGGGCTTCCAAGAACGGAAAGTATGGCTACAAGAAGGTGACCTTTGGCAAGGACCGCGAGGTGACGATCGCCCTCGACCGCGACAATGATGCGGTCTCGAGTGTGGACATGGCGATTGTGCCGCCCAAGGAGTCGCCCAACGTGCCCGAGGTGTCGGCCGAGCAGGCTGCGACCAACAAGGCGCGCTTTGCTGCCGAGGACGAGATACGCCATGAGACCATCCGTCGCACGCATTACCCGAAGGACGGCACGTCGAAGTATGCTTCCTATTTCCTTCGTGCGAAGGGCAACTGGCGCACCATTGAGGCTTTCCTCAACCGACATAGCGATAACGAGGCGCGTGCCCTGAATATTCTCAACACGCTGAGCGACAAGGATCTTCGCGACATCCTGCCGCAGATCCTGGAGGACTGCTTCGCCAACAAGAGCGACCAGGTCAGTCCGCGTGTGGAGGACGAGATGCTGATCACGCCCTTCAAGTGCTTCTTCGAGAACTATTTTGACCGCAAGACGGTCGAGAAGTTCCGTGCCAATCCGATGGAGATCGCCAACTGGATCAAGAAGAACATCCGTCTCAACCCCGATACGAAGGCGTTGCAGATAGCCCAGACGCCAGTAGGTGCCGTGAAGTTCAAGATCACGGACGAGCGCTCGCGCAAGGTGCTCTTCGTCGATATTGCCCGCAGCCTCAATATCGAGGCCAAGCGCGATACGGTCACGGGTGCCTTGATGTATCGCAAGAATGGCAACTGGACGACAGTCGATTTCGAGGCCAAGGGCACGGTCACGCCCCATCAGGGCACGCTCGTGCTGACCTATCAGCCTGCTGCCCATCTGGACAACCCGCTCTACTACAACCACTTCTCCCTGAGTCGTCTGGAGAATGGCACGGCCACGCTCCTCAACTACGACGAGGGTGGTGATGGCGGACAGACCAGCTGGATGAACACCTTCAAGGACGGATGCCCCCTGGAGGCGGGTACCTATCTGCTGACCACGGGCACGCGCCTGGCCAACGGTAGCGTCTTGTCTCATAGCGAGTTCTTCGTCATCAAGGAGGGACAGACCACGACCGTACCTCTCATCATGCGCGAGAGCAAGGACGAGGTACAGGTGATCGGTTCGTTCAACTCCGAGAGCAAGTTTGATATGGATGGCAACCAGGTGAGCCTGCTCTCGCAGACGGGTCGTGGCTACTATATCATCGGTCTCATTGGCGTCGGCCAGGAGCCTACCAACCATGCGCTCGTGGACATTGCCAAGGAGGCTGACGCCTTCGACCGTTGGGGCCGTCCGATGGTCCTGCTCTTCGAGAATGCCGAGGAGGCTAAGAAGTTTGACGCTTCGCTCTATGGTCGTCTGCCGAAGAACATCATCTATGGTATCGATACCGATGGTGCCATCCGTCAGCAGATGGTGGAGAATCTGAAATTGTCGAGCAAGACGCAGTTGCCGATCTTCTTCATTGCCGATACGTTCAATCGTGTCGTCTTCTCTTCCCAGGGCTATACGATCGGACTGGGTGAGCAGTTGAAGAACACTTTCAACCGTCTTTGATTCTCCCGAGGGACCGCGCGTCTGTGGTCCCGAAAGATAAATAAGAACAAGGGATGGCAGTCTGTCTGTCATCCCTTGTTAGTTATAGGTGCGCTTGTTGCTATGGCCTATGGGCGCAAGTGGTTGCGGAACCAATCGACGACATAGTCTATGACGGGCTGCTGGAACCAATGGTCGTCGCCATGGTCTGCCTTGTCAAGCACGACATACTCCACCTCCGTCCCATTCTCGCAGAGGGCCTCGTAGAGATGGTCGCTCTGTCGTTGCGACACCATGTGGTCGTTGTTGCCGTGCATGATGAGGAAGGGGGGGAGTCCGGGATGGATGTGGCCCAACGGACTGGCGGCACGCGCCTTGTCGGGTATCTCCTCCAAGAGGTGGCCCGGATCGCGCCCATAGACCACGCCATTGACGAGCAGGGCCTCGCTGGCGGCCCGCGAGTCGTGGTAGGCTTGCACCTCGGTAGGGAAGCCCTCGTCGATGGTCTCCAGGTCGGACGGGCCGAAGATGGTGCAGCAGGCCTGCACGTCGGAGCTCTCGTCCAGATACTGTCCTTGGTCGAAGCACGGCTCGTTCATCGTCGTCGCAATCATCGACGACAGGTAGCCGCCAGCGCTATTGCCCATCACGCCAAAGCGCGTCTTGTCAATACCAAACTTCTCGGCATTGGCCTTGAGGAAGCGGATGGCTTGCTTGCCGTCCTCCAGGAGGGCAGGGAAGGCGTTGGGGATCGTACGATATTGCACGGCAGCCACGACAAAGCCTGCACGCGCCAGTCCCATGCGACATTCGATAAACTTGCTGTAGTCGCTCGTCGTGAAACCGCCACCAGGGAAATAGACCACACAGGGCTTCGGCTCATTGGTTCGTGGAATGATGAGCGTCATGTGGAGGGAGATCGTTCCCTTCTCGTAGTGTTGCGAGTAGATGATGTTATCGATCACTCGCAGGGACGTCCGCGTCACGGGGACATCCATCAGGATCTTCTTGCTTTTACTATTTTGATTGTCCATGTCTTCTCTCGTTATGGGTGTCTTGCTTGAAATGCTGGTGCAAAAGTAGAAAGAAAAATGCTAAAAATCACTATAAGCGACCAGGAAATAGTTAAAATCTATGTCAAGTGCTTGTCCGTTTCGCCCTAAAGGTGTATATTTGTAGACAGAAAGGTCTTTTGCCAGGAGTGACAGACTGTCAAGGATGGTCGCCATGGCATGGCTTTTGTACGATAGAAAACATACATATTAAATACGAAAATCGAAATGGATTTCAACAATTATTCAAACATTGTGGATGATCGCGCGCGGGAGCTGGAGCGGTCACGTGTCATGCCTTTCCTCATGCGGAAGGTCTATACCTGGATGGCTTTAGCCTTGACCATCACGGCTATCGTTGCCTATGGTATCGGCAACAGCCCGGGCCTCCTGATGAGTCTCTTCGGTTCCAAGATGCCTATGCTCGTGTTGTTTGCAGCCGAGATCGGACTGGTCATCTGGCTGTCGGCCCGTCTCAGCCGCATCTCGATCACCACGGCTACCGTGGGCTTCATCGCCTTCTCCATCCTCAACGGTATGACGATGAGCGTCTTCTTCGCCGTCTATACTACGGCTTCCATAGCCCTGACCTTCTTTGTCTCGGCAGGTATGTTTGGCGCCATGGCCTTGATAGGCTATACGACCAAGAAGGACTTGTCCTCGATAGGTGGTTTCCTAATCATGGCGCTTATCGGCCTGATCATTGCCGGACTAGTCAATATGTTCCTTCGCAGCACGATGTTCGACCTCATCATTAGTGGCCTGGGCGTGATCCTCTTCTGTGGACTGACGGCTTGGGATATGCAATGGATCAAGCGGGCTCTCCAGGATGCTCCCGATATGGGCGAGGCTTCCCAGAAGATAGCGCTCTTGGGTGCGCTCAACCTCTACCTCGACTTCATCAACCTCTTCCTCTATCTGCTCCGCTTCTTGGGCGACAGACGCAATTGATGTGGTTTTGACGAAGTGAATATTCTTAGATAATTATAGGAGTAAAATACGTATATCGGGGGAATATCTGAAAAGATATTTCCCCTTTTTCGTGCGTTTTCGTCTTCATGTAGCCATTTTCTCCTTGCATAGCGATAGCTTTCTTTCCAAGGTAGCTTGCATATTGTTTTTCGCAGGTTGTGCTATGAAAGGGTATGTGTGACAAAAGGAAATCTAAAAATATTCTAATAAAATGCTTTTTGAGGGCATAAAACTTGCTTGGCGTGAATAAATATTGTAATTTTGCAAATGAAATAGAATAATGAAGGATTATGAAAGCGAAAACGGTACGAATGAAAACCCTCAAGATGCTTATCTCCAGCAAGGAGCTTAGCAGTCAGGAGGAGGTGCTGAAGGCATTGGCCAAGGAGGGCTTTACGATTACGCAGGCTACGTTGAGTCGCGACTTGAAGCAGTTGAAGGTGGCCAAGGCTGCCTCTATGAATGGAAAATACGTCTATGTGTTGCCCAATGAGACGATGTACAAGCGTGTCTCTTCGCCTCAGCGTGCTACCGACATGGCGAATAGCAATGGATTTCTTTCGCTCACCTTTAGTGGTCAGCTGGCCGTGATGAAGACGCGTCCGGGCTATGCGAGTGCCGTTGCGTATGACATCGACCAGAAGGAGATCCAGGGTGTCTTGGGATCTATTGCAGGTGACGATACGCTCTTCATCGCCATTGAGGAGGGCTTCGACCGCGAGAAGATCGTCGAGGGACTCTCACAGATCATCCCCGGCATAGGCCGCGTCTCGTAGTGATACCGGGATACGAAGACGAACTGGGGGAGTAATAAGTCTAGCCCACCATGCTGGTTAAGACCCGCAACTCTGGTCAAGACTCGCAACTCTGGGAGTAAACAGCTAACACCCACGCCTGTGGGTAGAAGTGCAAAGCCGTACCTATTGCCTGGGCAGTAGGTATGGCTTTGCATTTTTTTATGCCTACAAACTCTGCCCGTGCTGGTACACATAAATAGCTGCTTCGGTTTGTTTAATAATTTCTACATAAACCATGCGATAATCCGACATTTGCCTAAAAATAGTTATCAAATTTGTTTGGTCGTGGCTTTTTTGCTAACTTTGCAGAAAGACAGTTATTGAAAGGATTGAATCGCATGATAAATTTGAAAAAGTCAACATTTCTATATATCTTCTTTGCCATGATGGCTTGCTCCGTGCCCGTCAAGGCGCAGAATCCTGCCACGCAGACCATTACGCTCTCTGATGGTGGTCGCTATACAGGACAAGTGTTGCACGGCAAGCCCAACGGCAAGGGCAAGGCCGTCTATAAGAATGGCGACGTCTATGAGGGAGAGTTTCTCAAGGGCAAGCGCCACGGGCAGGGCACCTACACCTTCACGGATGGAGAGAAATATACGGGCGAATGGTTTCAGGACCACCAGCACGGCATGGGCGACTACTACTTCATGAATGGCAACCGCTATAGCGGACTCTGGTATAAGGACTACCAGTCGGGACAGGGTACGATGTTCTATTACAATGGCGACAAGTACGAGGGCGAATGGGCCGAGGACAAGCGCGCGGGTAAAGGACGCTACACTTTCAAGAACGGGGCCTTCTATGATGGCTACTGGCTCGATGACCGAAAGAACGGCAAGGGTGTCTTCGACTGGGGCGACGGGTCGTCCTATACGGGCGACTGGGTGAACAATCTCAAGGAGGGAAAGGGCACCTACGTCTATGGCGACGGCGAGGAGTATAGCGGACAATGGAAGAACGACCTGCCGGATGGACGTGGTATCTATAAGTTTAAGGATGGCGATATCTACGAGGGCTACTATGTCGAGGGCGAGCGCCACGGCGAGGGCATCATGAGATATAAGAATGGTGATGTCTATACGGGACGCTTCCTGCGTGGTGAGCGTTCGGGCCAGGGTACGATGGCATGGCACAATGGCGATGTCTATGTGGGTCTCTGGGAACAGGGCCACGAGAATGGAGTGGGCAAACTGACCAAGAAGAACAATGATGTCTTCGACGGGGTTTTTGTCAACGGCAAGCTCGATGGCGAGGTGGTCATCCATTATGCCGACGGCACGCGATTCCGTGGTACGTTCCGCAACGGACTGCGCGAGGGAAAAGCCATCGAGGAGGACGCCAAGGGCGTGCGCTTTGAGGGCAGCTACCACGAGGATGAGCGTGATGGATCCTTTGTGGAGCGCGACAAGACTGGTGCCATCACGGCGCAGGGCCGCTATGAGGATGGCAAGAGAATAGAGATGTAAAAAGATTGTATTGACAGGATATGGTGAACAAGAAGAATGTAAATAAAAAAGCGAACCGCAAAAAGGTTCCTGCTGCTGCAAAGGTAGAACCCCAGGTAGTGGAGCACATCGGCATTGTGCGCAACGACCCCTATTTGGAGCCGTATGAGCAGGCTATACGGGGTCGTCACGACCACGCCTTGTGGAAGATAGACCAACTGACGCGCCACGGCAAGCAGACGCTCTCCGACTTTGCGAATGGCTATGAGTATTTCGGTCTGCATAGGACGGATACGGGGTGGGTGTTCAGAGAGTGGGCTCCCCATGCCACGGACATTTATCTCGTCGGCGACTTCAGTTCGTGGAAGGAGCAGGAGACCTACCGATGCCGTCGTATCGAGGGCACGGACAACTGGCAGCTCACGCTTCCTGCCGACGCCTTGAGCCACGGGCAACTTTATAAGATGCACGTCAAGTGGGATGGTGGAGAAGGCGAGCGTATACCGGCCTGGGCCAACCGCGTGGTGCAGGACGAAAAGACGCATATCTTCTCGGCACAGGTGTGGGCGCCCAAGACGCCTTACCGTTGGGTATCGAAGCCGTTGACGCCGCAGACGAAGCCGCTCCTGATCTATGAGTGCCATATCGGAATGGCGCAGGACGAGGAGAAGGTGGGATCCTATAGCGAGTTTCGCCAACAGGTGCTGCCGCGTATCGTCCGAGATGGCTATAATGCCATACAGATCATGGCCATCCAGGAGCATCCCTACTATGGGTCCTTTGGCTATCATGTCAGTTCCTTCTTTGCGCCGAGCAGCCGTTTTGGTACGCCCGAGGAATTGAAGGAACTGATAGACGAGGCGCATAGCCACGGCGTGGCCGTCATCATGGATATTGTCCATTCCCATGCCGTCAAGAACGAGGTGGAGGGACTGGGCAACCTGGCGGGAGATCCCAACCAATATTTCTACCCTGGCGACCGCCACGAGCATCCGGCCTGGGATAGTCTTTGTTTTGACTATGGCAAGGATAATGTCGTCCATTTCCTCCTCTCCAACTGCAAGTACTGGTTGGAGGAGTTCCATTTTGATGGTTTCCGTTTCGATGGCGTCACGTCGATGCTCTATTATAGTCATGGACTGGGAGAGGCTTTCACCAACTATGCTGATTATTTCAACGGCCATCAGGATGACAATGCCATCTGCTATCTGACCTTGGCCAATCGCCTGATCCATGAGATCAATCCTCATGCCATCACCATTGCCGAAGAAGTGTCGGGCATGCCAGGACTGGCGGCCCGCTTCGAGGATGGCGGATATGGTTTCGACTATCGTATGGCGATGAACATACCCGACTATTGGATCAAGACCATCAAGGAGCGTCGGGATGAGGACTGGAAACCAAGTAGCATCTTCTGGGAGGTCAAAAATCGTCGGTCTGACGAGCGGACGATCTCTTATTGTGAAAGCCATGACCAGGCGTTGGTGGGCGACAAGACAATCATCTTCCGGCTGGTGGATGCCGATATGTACTGGCATTTCCGTATCGGGGATGAGAACGAGGCGGCCCATCGAGGGATTGCTCTGCACAAGATGATCCGACTCGTCACCTTGGGAGCTATCAACGGAGGCTACCTCAATTTTATGGGCAACGAGTTTGGTCATCCCGAGTGGATCGATTTCCCGCGCGAGGGCAACGGATGGAGCCACAAGTATGCGCGCAGGCAATGGAAGCTGGTCGATGACAAGACCCTTTGCTATCACTATCTTGGCGATTTCGACCGCAGGATGCTGGAGGTGGTGAAGAGTGAGCCTGCCTTCAACGATACGCCTGTGGAGGATATTTGGCATAATGACGGCGACCAGGTGCTTGCCTACGAGCGCGGTTCGTTGCTTTTCGTGTTCAATTTCTCTCCCTCACGGTCCTATTCCGACTACGGGCTGTTGGTGCGCGAGGGCTCTTGGCAGGTAGTGCTCAATACGGATGCCAAGGAGTTTGGCGGCAACGGATTGGCCGACGACTCGGTGGAGCATCTCACAAATAGCGACACGCTCTATGCCAAGGATCACAAGGGCTGGCTGAAGCTCTATATCCCTGCGCGTTCGGCCGTGGTCTTGCGTAAAAAGAATGATGCTCATGCGTAGAAGTTTCGAACAGGTGGTGTGCGCGGTAGTGTTCTGCGTGCTCACCTTTTGCTATCTATACAACTATCAGGCTGACGTCCTCGTCGTCACGCAGTTTCTCGCCTCGGGCGGGCAGACCCACTATGCGCCCTTCCTTGGGGCAGTCATTATCACGTCCGTATTGCTGCTCCTGCAGGTCGTGGTCCAGTTCTTTGCCCGTCTTCGCCGTAGAAGTTATGCCCTCACCTATGCGCCTTCGCTCTTGTTGCTGGCTTGGCTGACGGGCATCCGTTCCGACGTCACGACGCAAGTAGATTTTGGCTCTTGGTGGTTGGCTATTCCTTTCTTGCTTCTCGTCATCGTACCTGCCATCATACAGGCCATGCGCTACCAGCCCTATGAGCCCGACGAGCGTAGACAGGGCTTTCTCTCACAGCTACTCTGGATCAACCTGGGCACCCTTGCCCTCATGTTTCTCTTCGTAGGATTCCTGAGCAATAATGACCGAGAGTTTCATAAGCGGGCACGGATGGAGTATCTGGTTGACCAACGTCGCTATCGTGAGGCGCTCGTGATGGCGCAACGGTTGGAGCGTCCTGATTCCGTATCGTCGATGCTGACAATCTATTCTGTCGCGCGCACGGGCCACCTGACCGATAGCCTCTTTCATTATCGCTTGGTAGGAGAGGGCAAGGTGATGCGTCCGTCGCCACAGGTACACAGTCTGCTCACCCCCGACTCCATACTCAACCGCGTCACCAGCAAGAGCGCCAACTATCAGTTGATGGGCTTTTTGCTCGACCGCGATCTGCCGACTTTCTGCGCCTATCTGCCGCTGTACTACAAGACCAATGCGCCTATGCCGCGTTATTATGCCGAGGCATGGCAGCTCTACCATCAGTTGCGTGCAGGAATGCGTCCCAAGCGCTATGAGAAGGGTTCTTATACCTATTATTATATGCGCGGATGAGTTTGATAGATGGTCGTATGCAGGATGCTTTCCTGCATACGGCTACCAGTTGATAGAGGAGGGTGGAAGACCTCCTTTTGGTGGTCTCATGGAGCCAGTCTCTCTATGTTCCGAGTGGCAGGTTAACATCGCCTTTTGATGAAGTTAATATCCTTTTTTGGCCCTGTTTTCACCCCTTCCTGACTTCGTCAATGCGCCACCCAAATTAAAAATGGTCTTTTGATAGGTCGAA